>SDBU01002422.1_pt1 | contig 24842 bp, 29 predicted proteins | sample 2277071 | NCBI WGS metagenome assembly SDBU01 (sample SAMN10397929, study PRJNA504765) | marine sediment metagenome | isolation source: marine sediment core GS08_GC12, 126 cmbsf | place: Arctic Ocean: Gakkel Ridge, Loki's castle | collected 2008
ATGGGGGCAGCTGCAAGAGTCAGTACCATCCTGTCAAAAGAAAAAATAGATCTTGAAGCTAATATCTCTTTTATAGTAGATGAATACTGCGATGGATGCGCTTACTGCATCGATCCCTGTCCATACAATGCACTTACCCTTATAGAATATATGAAGGACGGTGCAGTAAAAAAGACAGTTGAAGTAAATGAATCTATTTGCAAGGGTTGTGGAGTCTGCATGGCGACATGTCCAAAGAAAGGCATCTATGTAAAGGGATTCAAGCTTGAGCAAATACTTGCACAGATCGAAGCGGCACTGCAGCCTGTCGGAGTTTAATAAACCAAGATAAAGGAAAAAATGAATGAAGATCAAGCAATAGCAACAAAAGCCGGTCAAAAAAATGAAACTGGATTTGAACCATTAATAATTGCTTTTTGCTGTAACTGGTGTTCATATGCCGGTGCGGACCTGGCTGGAATATCCAGGAGGCAATATCCGCCAAATATCAGGATAATAAGAGTCATGTGCTCAGGAATGCTGCATCCCAATTTGATAATCGATTCTCTTACCAAGGGGGCGGATGGCGTCATAATATGTGGGTGCCACCATGGGGATTGCCATTACATTGAAGGAAACCTGAAGGCAGAAAAAAGGGCAGATGCCATAAGGCTTATGCTTGAAGATTTTGGGATCGAGGACGGGAGATTCAGATTAGAGTGGATCTCAGCATCTGAGGGCCCCAGGTTTGCCCAGGTCATGAACGAATTTACTGAAGAGGTCAGGAAATTAGGACCAAGTCCTTATAAGACATGAGAGGTCGATCATGGATCTAGCAAAGATCATAAAAGGGAAAAAATTTATGTGGGATGGAAGCACTTATACTGATGAAAAAAGTGCAAAAGAAACTGCCAAAAAGTATAAGACAGACGGGTTTGAAACGGAGGTGTTAAAAGAAGAAAATAATTTTTTTATCTTAACCCGAAGAGAAGTAGAAGAAATTGTAATCGAAGGTGAACCTACTGTTTAAAATATTTGGAAAGGAGTGAGATCATGCCTATAAAAGTGGCAGAAGAATGGTTAAATATTTGCGGAGGTTGTGAAGTGACGATACTGGATATTGGAGAACCGCTTTTGGATCTGTTGTCAGAACTAGATTTTGTTCATATACCTGTACTTATGGATAATAAATATTTTGGCCAGACAGGTGAAAAAACAGAACTTGAGATTCCGGAAGCAGATGTTGGGATCGTTTCAGGAGGCATCAGGAATGAAAAAGAAAAACATGTTGCAGAAGAAATGAGGAAAAAATGCACGACCCTCATCTCGCTTGGTTCATGTGCTTGTTTTGGGGGGATCCCGGCTCTGGCAAACCAGTATCCGCTGCCGGACCTTTACGAGAAGGTCTTCAGGCAGTCAAAGACCACAGATGCAGCTGATAATCCCACAGAGGAGCTGCCTCCACTGCTGGATAAGGTCTATGCCCTGGATGAAGTCATAAAAGTCGATGTCTATATTCCCGGCTGCCCGACAGCACCGGAACTTATTGCAAGCGCCATAACTTCACTGCTTGAGGGAAAGACTTTTGAGATCCCCGAAAGAAGCGTTTGCGATGACTGCCCTACAAAACGCGAAAAAAAAGCTATTACAACAATTAAAAGACCTCTTGAATCTATAATACCTCCCGGACAGAAACTAGAGGATTCAAGATGTTTCATGGAGCTTGGTTATTTGTGCCTGGGCCCCATAACCAGGGCCGGCTGTGGCGGTAATGATAAAGTGCCGAGATGTGTCAAGGGAGTCATGCCCTGCAGGGGCTGTTTTGGCCCGATAAGGGATGGTGCAAATCCTATGGTCGAGATGATGGGAGCTCTTTCAAGCATCGGCCTGGATCCAAAGCTTATAGAAGACAGGCGTTCTACATTCCAGAGATATATTGGCGCACAGGGAAGGTTAAGACCCTTGCCTGGAAGGTCCTAAAAAAATGGTTGTCTCTGGCATTAATTGCCTTTATGATAATTCAAAAAATGGGAGAAGAAATGGGTAAAAAAATTGTTATACAACCTGTGACCAGGGTCGAGGGCCATGCAAAGATCACGATACTTTTAGATGACAGTGGAAATGTTGAAAATACAATGGTAAATGTTGTAGAACTGAGGGGTTTTGAAAAGTTTTGTATCGGAAGGCCGGTAGAGGAACTTCCCAGGATCACTACAAGCATATGCGGAGTATGCCCGTGGTCGCATCACCTGGCCAGCGCAAAGGCAGCAGACGCTGTATTTGGAGTAGAGATCCCTTCAGCCGGAAGGAAACTCCGGGAACTCTGTAATTCTGTTGCATTTACCGAAGAACATATCCTGCATTTTTATTTTCTTGCAGGCCCGGATTTTATTATGGGTCCGGATGCTGATTATTCTGTAAGAAATGTGATCGGCATAGCACAAAAATACCCTGATATTGGAAAACAAGTGGTCAGGAACAGGCACCTGGGTGCACAGATGCTTCAAATAATATCAGGAAAATCAATACATCCTGTTGCAGCTGTTCCCGGAGGATTCAGTAAGGCCCTGGCTGCAGAAGAAAAAGAAAAGCTTCTGCCAATGGCAAATGAGGTCCTGGAATTTGCAAAATTTTCAATAGCATATGCAAAGGAAAATATATTCCCTAAATACCTGGATGAAGTAAAAACCCTTGGTGTTATCGAGACAGGATTCCTCGGCACGGTAACAGATGATGGAACACTTGAACTTTATGACGGCAAGTTAAGGATGATGGCTGCTGATGGAAGTTTTGAAGATTTTGCTTATGACCAGTATACGGATTATATAGGCGAGCATATCGAACCCTGGAGCTATATGAAATTTCCATATATGAAAAAAGTGGGCAAGCTTTCAATGGACCTTGATGATCCGATAGGTGTTTATAGGACCAATACTCTTGCAAGGTTAAATATAGCTGATAAAATAAGGACTCCTCTCGCCCAAAAAGAATTTGAAGAATACAGGGATCAATTTGGCAGGCCGGTACAGTTAACACTCCTTTATAACTGGGCAAGGCTGATCGAATTGCTCTATAATGCTGAGTATGCAGTACAGCTGCTAAATGATCCTGAAATAACTTCAGAAGACATCAGGGTACCGGTCACTCCAAGAGCAGCAAGGGGGATCGGTTGTGTAGAGGCGCCCCGTGGAACACTGATCCATGATTATGAGACAGACGAAAAGGGAATTATTACAAATGTTAACCTTATAGTGGGGACCACTCATAATAATGCACCTATTAATATGTCAGTTAAGAGGACAGCAAAGGATTTGATAAAAGATGGAAAATATGACCAGGGGATCCTGAACAGGGTGGAAATGGCCATACGTGCATATGATCCATGTTTTTCCTGTGCCACTCATAACCTGGATGGAAAAATTGCTGTTAAGGTAGATATCGTCAATCCTTCTGGTGAAATTGTACAGACTTTTAAGAATTAAGAATGATAAGTGATATTCCTGATCGCTACAGCAAACAAGTATTGGTATTCGGTTGTGGAAATGTATTATTCGGTGATGATGGGTTTGGGCCCGAAGTCATAGAGTTTTTACGGAATAATTATTCTATACCACAAAACGCTGAAACGATAAATGCCGGCTGTAGCATCAGGAATATATTATTTGACATTTCACTTTCAGAAAAAAGACCCGAAAAGATAATTGTTATCGATGCAATCGATGCCGGAATGAAGCCGGGAGAGATATTTGAAGTAGAGCTGGAAGATATACCGGATAATAAATTAGATGATTTTTCAATGCACCAAATACCGACTTCAAATCTCTTAAAGGAACTTAAAGAATTCTGCAATGTCCAGGTAAAGATAATATCGTGCCAGCCGGAGTCCATTCCTGAAACCGTTTCTATGGGACTTTCAAAAACATTGCATGACGCAATCCCTGGTGTTTGCGATCTTATAATCACTGAGATAAAAAAAGAAATAAAATAGGGTATTACATCAGATCCTGTGGTAAAATGCATTTGTTTAATATCTTGACCAAATAGCATCATGCATGAACATTCAATAACCTGTTCGATCCTGGAAATACTGGATAAGGTAATAAAAGAAAATAAAATAACAAAAATTAAAAAAATCAATTTTGAGATTAGCAGTATTGCCAGTATTGAGCCATTATCCATTGAGTTTTATTATGATTTCATGGCCAAAGACAATAAGGTATTAAAAGATGCAAAACTGGTTTTTAAAAAGAAGAAGATGAAGGCAAGGTGCAGGGATTGTAATAAAATTTCAGAAATGGAAGATATCTTTATTGCATGCTGCCCCGAATGTTCAAGTAAAAATATAAAAGCTGTGGATACAGACGACATCAAAATATTATCGGTTGAGACTTAGCATGCTGCGGCTGGGTACATATTTTTGGATGGCGGCCTGTTCCGGTATAAATATATTTTAATAGAAGACAATATACTAAAGTCAGTATTTTTATTGATAAAACTTAATTTATATTGACTTAAAGAACCGCTAAAGTTAAAATGAAATCAGAAATTAATGTAAAAATATTACTTGAGTTATAATTGTTTTGCACTGTATTTTAAATATTATTAGCGATAAAAGGATATTTATTAAAAATTAATTTAAAATAATATTAAATTAATTAGGGACCCTAAAATTAACGGCTAATAATAGTTAGGTAAATAAGTTATTTTGGAGGTTTTTATTAAGAAGGACAACCATAAAGCTAAAGACAGGCAACATGCTGATTATATTGCTTAGGTAATATAGGACATTATGGGTGTATTTTTTAATAGTGCAGATAGATTTATAAGTCGAGTAATAACTCGACTTTTTTATTTATAGGAGGAAGATAAATTATGGAATTACTACTGCGAATACTGTTACCTATCATTGCAATAATAATAGGAATTATAGCAGGATTTTATTTCAGGAAATATATCATTGATTCTAAATTAAGTTCTGCTGAACAAAAAGCTGACTTATTGGTAAGCAATGCAAAAAAAGAGGCTCAAACTTTAAAGAAGGAAGCGATAATAGAGGGAAAAGAAGAAATACAGGGGATGAAAACACAGATAGAAGAAGAGATCAAGAGACAGAAGAGAGATTTAAGAAAATTAGAAGACAGGCTGTTATCCAGGGAAGATTCTATGGAAAAGAAAGCAGTCTATTTAGATAAAAAGGAACAGAGCCTGAACCATTCGACCAAAGAAATCGAAAATAAGAACAAGCAGCTTGACGAAGTATTGGGTAAGGAAATTTTAAGGCTTGAAGCTATTGCCAAATTGACCCGTGAAGAAGCCAAGGCAATTCTGGCAAAAAAGATGGAAGAGCAGGCTAAGTATGAATCAGCAAAGGAGATAAGGAGCATTGAAACAAGGCTAAAGGAAGATGCTGATAAATTAGCAAAAAAAATCATTTCCCAGGCTATACAGAGATGCGCACTGGAGCATGTCGGCGAGACTACTGTATCAGTGGTAAATCTGCCAAATGATGAGATGAAGGGAAGGATAATAGGAAGGGAAGGAAGAAATATAAGAGTATTCGAAAACTTAACGGGTATAAACATTATTGTGGATGATACCCCTGAAGCTGTTATACTCTCATCGTTTGATCCGGTAAGGCGTGAGATAGCCAGGGTGACCCTTGAAAATCTGATAGTGGATGGAAGGATACATCCTGCCAGGATCGAGGAGATGTATGAAAAAGCTAGCAAGCTTGTCAATAATGAAATAAAACTTGAAGGTGAACAGGCAGTGTTTGACACCGCATTATCAGGAATAAATCCGGGGATAATAAAAGTCCTGGGTAGATTAAAATACAGGACAAGTTACGGGCAGAATGTCCTCCAGCATTCAAAAGAAGTGGCATTTCTGGCAGGCATCATTGCTGCTGAACTGGGATTGAATATTAAGAAAGCTAAAAGAGCAGGACTCTTGCATGATGTAGGCAAAGCCTTAACTCATGATATTGATGGATCACATGCCCTGATCGGTGCAGAATTAGTAAGAAAGCTCCATGAAGATGAAGATATAGTCCATTCAATCGAGGCTCATCATAATGAAGTCGACGCGGACTCAACGCTTGATGTGATCATACAGGCCGCAGACCAGATATCAGGCGGCAGGCCCGGCGCCAGGAGAGAGACCCTTGAAAGTTATGTAAAAAGACTTGAGACCCTTGAAAAAATAGCAACAGAATTTAAAGGGATCGAGAAAGCTTATGCCATACAGGCAGGCAGGGAGATAAGGGTAATGGTCCGGCCGGAAGAAATAAATGAAGATATGGCACTTGTGCTGGCCAAAGACATTGCAAGAAAGATCGAAGACGAGATGGAATATCCCGGCCAGATACGGGTCACCGTTATCAGGGAAAGCAGAGCTATTGACTATGCAAAATAATCCGGATATTGATAGATTCTTATCTGAGCTTGAAATAAAAGAGTCTTTAAATGTAGAAGAAGACCTTGGAAACGGATATGTCAGGTTAAAGATCTCTGAAGCTGAAAGAAGACAGGCCCTGCAGGATATAAATTCTGTGGAAGATGTAGTGGTCGAATTGCTCCGTAACAGCAGGGATGCCGGCAGTAAAAATATTTTCATCGGAACTAAAAAAATTGAAGATAAGAAAAGGATCATCAATATCATTGATGATGGTATTGGCATTCCCCGGGACCTTCAAAATCTTATCTTTGAATCAAGGGTAACATCAAAACTGGAAAATGGTAAAAAAGACTATTATGGTTTTCACGGGCGTGGGATGGCTCTATTTTCGTTAAAATTAAATGTTGAGGACATCAAGCTGTCCTTTTCAGGCAAATCCAGCGGAGCCTCTTTTTATATCGTTATTGATTTAACAAAATTACCAGAAAAAAAGGACCAATCACTGATGCCCCATATAATAAAGAACGATGAAGATACTGAGGTGACCGGGGGAGTAAATAATATAATAAAGACCATAATTGATTTCCAGTTTCAAAACCATCAGATCGATTTTTATTACGGCAGCCCTATCCAGATACTGGCAACGATGAGGGAATCTGCTATTAGAAACCATAAATCCGGCACGATCCATAAGTTTGATGAATGGGAAAAGTTAAAAGATTTTATTGACGTAAGCAAAGTCAAGGTGACTGAAATACCGGCACTTACCGATAATTTTAATCTGCTTGAGGAAATTTCATTAAATATCTTTGAGATGAATATTTCAAAAAGAGGAATACAGAGGATAATATACAATGAAGTCAATCCGCTAAATCCCCTTAAAATAGATCTAAACATCGGTACCGGGATGGAAGATACCGGCAGCCTGGAAGATGATGGCGGCAGTCAAATCGGACCAGCTAAAAAAAAAGAGAGAAAACTTATATTATATGATGAGTCAAGACTTGCAAGTAGATTTAAAGATGAAGAAATAAGATGTATAATTAGTACAATTGAGCAAAAAATAGAAGAATTAGGAAGTAAATATTTTATTACTGCTGATAAAAATATAGAATTAAAAAAATCAAATAATGCACTAAATATAATAATAGAATTGAAGCAAAAAGACTGAAATAATAATATGGATGAAATAAAGTTACTTAAAGTCTCATCTTCGTCGAAACCTAATTCTGTAGCAGGAGCCATAGCAGGCATGATAAGGGACAATAAAAGGGTGCAGATCCAGGTCATAGGTGCCGGAGCCTTAAACCAGGCAATTAAGGGCGTTGCCATAGCCAGGGGATTTATTGCCCCCACCGGGCAGGACCTTTTCTGCATACCGTTTTTCCGGGACATTGAAATAAATGGAGAGGTCAGAACTGCCATAGTCCTCGCTATAGAATCAAAGTGATATCATAATCCTATCTTCTGCTTGAAATCATTTAAATTTTAATCATTTAAGGAAACAGTAGTATATTGAAAGTATTTATTGAAACATTCGGATGCCAGGTAAATGAATATGATTCTGAAAGAATACAATATTTTCTGGATAAAGAAGGATATAAAGAGACTAAAATCATCGAAGACTCAGATATTATTATTTTAAATACATGTGCAGTCAGGGAAAATGCCAGTAATAAACTTTATGGCCACATTGGAAGTTTAAAAAAATTAAAGGAAAAAAAACCTGGTTTATTGATCTGCATAGGAGGCTGCACTGCCCAGAGCCTGAAAGAAAAATTATTAAATGATTTTCCGATAATCGATATTGTCTTTGGAACTCATAATATATCCGGACTTCCAGGACTGATCAAAAGAAAATATTCCGGGAATAGAAGAATTTGTTCGGTGCCGGAAGAAGGATTTGATTATGACCTTGATAAAAGCAAAAGGACCAGCCGTTTTACAGCCTGCATCCCCATAACTATTGGATGCAATAATTTTTGCTCTTATTGTATCGTCCCCTATGTCAGGGGCAAGGAGATATCAATAGAGCCCGGAAAGATAATCAGCAACATAAAAGGATTAATAGCAGATGGAGTAATAGAGATAACGCTACTCGGCCAAAATGTAAATTCTTATGGACAAGATATGGACGGATCCATTGATTTTGCCGGCTTGCTCGGGGAAGCCGCTGATATACCAGGACTGATGAGGTTAAAGTTCATGACTTCTCATCCAAAAGATTTTTCTGGTAAAATAATCGATACAATAAAAACAAGAAATAATATAGCAAATCATATACATCTGCCGCTTCAAGCCGGATCAAATAAAATACTCAAAGCCATGAACCGTAAATATACAAAGGAAGATTATTTGAAGACGATCGATATGATAAGAAAAGAACTTCCGGACTCTTCGATAACTACCGATATAATAGTCGGCTTTCCCGGGGAAGATAAGGAGGATTTCCAGGAAACTATCGATATTATTAAAAAAATACGGTTTAACAGGGCATTTACATTTATTTATTCACCGAGAATAGGTACCACAGCAGCCGGGATCAAGGACAGCCTATCCCCGGACAAAAAGAAAGAGTTTTTTTCTGAATTGCTTGAAACTCAAAATAAGATCTCAGGTGAAATAAACTGGGGATTTATCGGTAAAAAGTTTAAAGTGATGGTTGAATCTAAAAGCACAAAAAAAGCAAGCTTTTTAAGGGGCAGGCTTGGAAATAATACCCTTGTAAATTTTAACGGCCCGGATTCTTTATATGGGAAAATCATAACTGTAAAAATAACCGGAGCAAAGAATTTTTATCTTATGGGTGAAATCGCGGAATAATGGTCTTAGCTGAATATATGAAAATACTAAGTAAATTTGAGAAAAATAAGACAATTGCACTGCTGAATAAAGAGAAAATAGCCCTGCCCGGTCTTATAGGGCGCTTAATAAACAAAAATTATATTATAGTGATCTGTGGGCCGACAGGCATAGGTAAAAGTAAAATAGGGATAAATCTCGCTATGCTGCTGGATTCTAATATAATCTCTGCAGATTCGATGCAGGTTTATAAAAATATGAATATCGGTACAGACAAGTTAAGAACTGAAAAATATGGAATAAAGCAGTTTATGATTGATATTTTTGAACCGGACCATAAATTGAGTGTTGTTGAATTTAAAAATGAATGCAGGGAAATAATCGATAAACAATTTTTTAAGAATAAGAAGGTCCCAATAATGCTTGGGGGATCAGGGATGTATATAAAAGCCGTAGTAGATGATATTGATAATATTCCCGGGGAAGACAGGAATATCAGGAAAAGGCTGGAAGATGAGATCAGCAGCGGTGGCCTGGAAAAACAATATGAAAAGTTAAAGGTAGTGGACCCGGAATATGCAGGTAAGATCAGCAAGAATGATAAAAAAAGGATAATAAGGGCACTGGAAGTCCATGAGGCCAGCGGAGTACCATTTTCAAGATACCAGAAAAAATGGAAAGCCGGCTGTTCCGTTTATAATACAATTTTAATAGGACTCAAAATGGAAAGGGCCGCTTTATATAAAAGAATAGAAAACAGGGTCGACAGGATGTTAAAAGAGGGCCTGGTAGATGAAGTACGGGACCTGGTCGATAAAGGGTATAAAGAATGCCATAGCCTCTCCCAGGCTGTGGGTTATAAGGAGCTGATAGCCTATCTGGACGGCCGGGCGGGCCTTGAAGAAAGTATAGAAGAGATCAAAAAAAATACAAGGCGCCTGGCGAAAAAACAACTTACCTGGCTCAGGCCGGACAGTAGAATAAATTGGATAAGTCTTGATAGTTATGATAATATTTTTGATTTGATGGTTGAAATTTTTAAGATCATATATGGGGTCTCTGAAGATGAAAAAAATTAAATTCTCAAAATTAAACGGCCAGGGCAATGATTTTATAATCATAGATGGCATATCAAGCCCTATAAAACTGCCGGGAAAACAGATTATCAGGATGTGTGATAGAAATTTCGGAATCGGAGCTGACGGCCTGATACTCATAAAGGGATCTAATATAGCGGATTTTAAAATGGATTATTATAATAGGGATGGAAGCGCTGCTGAGATGTGCGGAAACGGCATAAGATGCATGGCAAGGTTTATTTATGATAATGGCCTCTCCGGCCGGAATACATTGAATATAGAAACGCTGGCAGGAGTAAAAGAAGTATATATTGGGACCAGGGAGGGGAAGGCCGGGAGCATCAGGGTCAATATGGGAAAACCGGAGTTTAAACCTGAAAATATTCCTGTCAATATAAAAAGCGGCGGACCAATAATAGATCATAGATTAAAAATTGATTCAAAAGATTTTTATATCAATTGTGTTTCAATGGGAAATCCGCATTGTGTAATATTTTTAAAAGATATTGAAGATATTTCTAAATTTCCCCTGGACACCTGGGGACCGGTATTAGAAAGGCATGAGATTTTTCCAAACAGGACCAATGTTGAATTTATAAAAATAGAAAACAGCAGCGAGTTATCGATGGTAGTATGGGAAAGGGGAGTGGGGAGTACGCTTGCCTGCGGAACCGGCGCTTCAGCAGCCGGGGTGATCGCCATAAGATCAGGCAAAATAGATGGCTCTAGCGTTAAGGTAAAATTACCAGGTGGAAGCTTGAATATAAGATGGGATGATCCTGGTTCCAGTGTTTTTTTAGAGGGAGAAGTGGACCACAGCTTTGATGGATCATATTTTTTGTAAGTAATAATAAAACAAAGAGGGGAAAGGATCGCTGTTTATGAAGTTTGAAGAATCGAAGAGACTCAGATCTCTCCCGCCTTATCTGTTTGCAGAAATCGATGAGGTCATCAATAAAAAAAAGAAGCAGGGCCTGGATGTGATCAGCCTGGGAATAGGCGATCCTGACATCCCGACTCCCGGAAGCATTATAGACACTCTTTACGATAAAGCCAAAGATCCTGTTAACCACCAGTATCCTTCAAGCTATGGACTGGGACCATTCAGGGAGGCAGTTGCAGATTTTTACTATAAGCGTTTTAATGTCACGCTGGATCCAGAAACCGAAGTCATCCCCCTGATGGGCTCCAAAGAGGGTATTGCAAATATTGCTTATACTTATATTGATCCTGGTGATCATATAATGGTGCCGGATCCCTCTTATCTTGTTTATAAGATAGGTACCATTTTTGCAGGAGGTATTCCGCATATGCTCCCCCTGGAAGAAAAAAATAATTTCTTGATCGACCTGGACAATATAGATCCGTCAATTGCTGAAAAAACAAAGATCTTGCATATAAATTATCCGAATAATCCAACATCAGCTGTTTGCGGCCTGGATTTCTTTAAAAGCGTAGCGGATTATGCGCATAAATATAATATACTGATATGCCATGATAATGCTTATTCCGATATTTATTGGGGAGAAGATGCTCCGGGAAGCTTTTTAAATGCTGATGGGGCAAAAGATGCCGGTATAGAATTTAATTCCCTTTCTAAAACATTTAATATGACTGGCTGGAGGATAGGGTATGCAGTCGGCAATAAAGAAATAATAAAGAGCCTGGGAAAATATAAGACAAATGTAGATTCTGGAGTCTTTAATGCTGTGCAGCATGCTGCCGTAGAGGCTTTGGCCCATTACGAGGAACACAGCAGTTATAATAATAAGATATACAAAAAAAGAAGGCGACTGGTGACACAGACTCTTGAGGATATGGGAATTGATTATTTCAGGTCCGATGCTACCATATATGTATGGGCAAAAGTGCCGGAGGGCCATGATTCAGGATCTTTTGCCAGGCTGCTTCTTGACAGGGCTGATGTTGTCATAACCCCTGGAAATGCTTTTGGAGAATATGGGGAGGGGTATTTCAGGATATCGCTGACAATTTCAGAGGATAGGCTGAAGGAAGCTTTAAGCAGGATAAAAAACTTATTATAAGAAGGGGATCGAGCTAATAGAGAATATCGATGGTCAAAGAAAAAGTTCTTTTGCTATTAATTAATTTTAATAGGTCAAAGAGAGACGGTACAACTAAAAATCTACAAAAAAAAGACTTAAACCAGAACACTGAAGAATTGAAGGACCTGGCTGAAAGCGCTGGTGCGGAAGTCAGGGAAATAATTAATTATAATCAAGATAAACTAAATCCAAGATACTATATTGGTATTGGAAAATTAGATATTATCAAAAGCATAGTCAGCGAAAAAGAAATCGAGTTGATCATTTTTGATAATGAAATAAGTCCTTCCCAGCAGAGAAACCTTCAAAGGGAGCTGGATGTAAAAGTACTGGACAGGACAGCCCTGATCCTTGATATTTTTGCCCAGAGGGCCCACAGCAGGGAAGGAAAGCTGCAGGTAGAGCTGGCTCAGTTAAATTATTTACTGCCAAGACTTACCGGAAAGGGAATTGAATTATCCAGGCTGGCCGGTGGAATAGGCATAAGGGGACCAGGTGAGAGCAAGCTTGAAGTAGACAGGAGGACAATTAGAAGAAAGATCACCCAGTTAGAAAAAAAGATCGATCAAATATGCACTCAAAGGGATACTCAAAGAAAAAAAAGAGAAGAAAGAAATATATTTAAAATATCACTGGTAGGTTACACTAATAGCGGTAAATCGACCCTGCTGAACTCTGTAACAGATGCAGATGTTTACACAAGGAATATGTTATTTTCTACCCTTGATTCTACGACAAGGAAGCTGAAAATACCTTCAAATGGAGAAGTCCTGATCTCGGATACAGTTGGTTTCATTGAAAGACTGCCTCATCAGCTTATAGCCTCTTTTAAGTCGACTCTTGAAGAAGTGAGAAGGTCAGACCTGCTTTTGCTTATTGTGGATATAAATAATGATACTTTTGAAAGTAATATTTTCAGTGTTAATAAAGTATTAAAAGAAATCGGTGTCAGCCATAAACCTGTAATAACAGTTTTTAACAAAATCGACAGGATACCGCCTGAAGAATTAAAAAAAATAAAAATAAAATATAAGAATGTAATATACATATCTGCTTTAAAAAAATATGGATTTAATGATTTATATGAGAAAATAAAGAAAGTCATTGAAAAGCATCATCTAAAAGTAATGGTAAAGATCCCTTACAGCGAAAACAAGCTTATATCATTTATTTATGATAATTGCCAGGTCACTGGCCGTACAAACCTGGAAGATAGTGCAATTTTAAACTTAAACGTTGATTTAAAACACTGTAATATGTTTTCAAAATATATATACAAGGGCAGCGAAGTCAGGACCGGTTAAAAATATTTCCTTATAACACCGATGACTTTACCAAGTATCCTGGCATCATCGACTATGATCGGCTCCATATAATCATTTTCAGGCATTAGTTTGATCTTATTATCACTTTTAAAAAATCTTTTTACTGTGGCTTCATCTTCCAGGAGGGCTACGATTATTTCACCATTTATGGCAGTATTTTGTTTTCTGACCACAATATAGTCCCTATCCAGTATGCCTGCATTGACCATGCTGTCTCCTTTTACATGCAGGATAAAAACTTCTTTCTGGCCCCTGACAAAATCTGAAGTAAGGGGAAAATAATCTTCAATATTCTCTTCTGCCAGGATTGGTTTTCCTGCAGCAATATTTCCAACAACCGGGACAAAAACCATATTGCTGTCAGCAGCAGTTTCCTTGCTGCTGGAAGTCAATAGGGAAATAGCTCTCGGTTTGGAGGGATTTCTTTTAAGATATCCCAGCTTTTCAAGTTTCTTTAAATGTGAATGAACTGTTGCAGATGAACTTAGATTTACAGCTTTAGCTATTTCTCTAACAGAAGGGGGATACCCTGCTTCTTCAATCTTGGATTTGATGCATTTAAGGATGCTTTCCTGGCGTTCACTAATCTTATTTATTTTATCTTCCATATGCTTAGTTTTAGGCAATTATAACAAAAAAGCGAACCTATGGCAAACATAGGTTCGCTTGTACTATTTTATATTTCTATTTTTCTTCTTTTTTGATCCAGGTCATCATCTTTCTTAATTTTTTCCCTACAATTTCTATAGGATGGTTTTCTTCCTTCTTCTTAAGGGCATTATAGATCGGACGTCCTGCTTTGTTTTCCAGTATCCAGTCCCTGGCAAAGCTGCCGTCCTGTATGTTATCAAGTATCTTTTTCATATTTTTCCTGGTTTCTTCAGTGATGACCTTTTTACCGATTACGATATCTCCATATTCAGCAGTATCACTGATTGAATAACGCATGCCGGATATACCGCCTTCATATATCAGGTCCACGATCAGCTTTAATTCACTTAAAACCTCGAAATATGCAATTTCTGGCTGGTATCCCGCATCAATGAGCGTATCAAAACCTGCCCTGATGAGCTCTGATGTGCCTCCGCAAAGAACAGCCTGTTCCCCAAAAAGATCCGTTTCTGTTTCTTCCTTGAAAGTCGTGGTGATTATACCCACTCTTCCAGCTCCCATGGCTTTGGCATAAGCCAGGCAGAAATCTTTGGCTTTCCCTGAAAAATCCTGATAGACTGCAATGACCGCAGGAACACCGCTTCCTTCTGTATACATCCTCCTGACAATATGGCCGGGACCCTTTGGAGCTATCATGATCACGTCAATATTATCACCCGGAACGATCTGGTTATAATGAATATTAAATCCATGGGCAAAACACAATATATTGCCTTCTTCAAGGTTTGGTTCTATGAATTTATAATATATATCAGGCTGAAGCTGGTCAGGTACGAGTATCATTATAATATCTGCCATTTTTGCGGCCTCATCTGCAGTATAGACTTCAAAACCTTTTTCTTTTGCCGTTTCCCACGGTTTGCTTCCTTCAGCCTCTGCCACGATTACATTTATTCCGCTATCCCTTAAATTTAAAGAATGGGCATGGCCCTGGCTGCCATATCCGATTATAGCTACTTTTTTACCTTTCAGGATATTCATATCAATTTCTTTGTCATAAGCTATTTCTACCATTGGTCCTTCTCCTTTAGTTTAATAATCAAACATTAAAAATACTCTTAATGAAATAATGATATTTTAACAAATTAGCTGGAAAAGTAATACATAATTTATGTCAAATTAAATTTTTAAAAAATATTTAATAAAATATTGACACAAACATATGTTTGGTAGTAATATATATACAAACATATGTTCGTACGTAGTTATTAATGTAGAAATATTTATAGAAACATTCAAAAAGGGGAGTAGCAATAATGAAGGTAAAGAGAATTGATTTAAAGAGAATTGTTTTAAGTTCAATGATAGTAGTTGTAAGCATACTGGTCTTAATAGCTTTTTACAGCAGTAAAGATAAATTTGCCGGATTTGATACCGTAAGATACATACAGATCCAGCTGAGAAATGAAACAAATGTCATCCAGATTGCAGAAAAATATACTGAACCTGAAAATATGGACAGGTTTATTGATGAAGTAAAAAGGATCAATGATCTAGAGTCATCAGGATTTAGCAATAAAAAGAATCTCATGATCCCGGTTTTTAGTTCAAATTAAGCTATTTTAATGGTAATTCTTTAAAAAAAGGCCCTGCAAATAAATCATTTATCCTGGCGCATAACCCTAAACATCGCAATGTATTTCTTGAATAATAATATTCAATTAAATATAATTACTTACCGATAAAAATATTATTTTTGGCATGATCACTTTAAAAATACATAAGCTTGATAAATCACTGAAGACCCCTGAATATGCACATGAAGGCGATGCGGGGCTCGATCTTTTTAGTTCAGTGGATTGTACCATAAAACCATTTGAAAGGAAAAAGGTCCCTACAGGCATAAAAATAGAAATTCCCGGGGGTTATGCCGGTTTTGTGCAGCCAAAGTCCGGGCTTGCAATAAAGAGCGGTATTACCCTGGTCAATACACCCGGGCTCATTGATTCAGGCTACAGGGGTGAAGTATGTGCGATCCTTATTAATCTTGACCCTGAAAATACTTTTAAGGTCAAAAAAGGCGATAAGATATGCCAGCTTGTAATACATAAAGTAGAGACAGCCAGGGTAAAAGAGGTAGATGGCCTTGATGATTCCTCAAGAGGAGCCGGAGGTTTTGGAAGTACCGGTAAATGATATATGCCCTGGTTTTAATAAAATAAAACTAAACTTATGAAAGATGATCATCCTCGAAAGATCAAGGAAATACTTATAAAAAATGGAGCATCGCTGGTCGGTTTTGCTGATCTGAGAAAAATTGACCTTCCTTTTTATGATGACATAAATATTGGCATATCTATTGCAGTTGCTTTAAATCCTCATATTGTAAACAAAATAATAAATAATCCAGACATAGGATATTATAAAGAATACACAAAAGTGAATGAACTGTTAGGAATATTGGGGGAGATAGCCGCAGCTTATCTAATAAAAAATGGTTACAAAGTAATAGTATTCCCACCATCAAGCAGTAATGTAAAAGATCTGGTCGATTTAAGCACTCCTTTACCGCACAAGACAGTTGCTACAAGAGCCGGGCTGGGATGGATCGGTAGAACAGCATTGCTTGTAACAGATCAATATGGATCAGCCATAAGACTCACTTCTGTTTTAAGCAATGCAGATTTTGATTTGACATTTAATCCTGTTGACCGGTCAAAATGCAGCGATGATTGTAAGATCTGTGTTGAAGAATGCCCGTGCCAGGCTTCCACTGGAGACAAATGGAATAAGAATATAGTAAGAAGTGATTTTTTTGATGCATACAAATGCTATAAAACTGCATTAAAAAAAGGTAATAATATTGGAATAAATATACCTATTTGTGGCAAATGTATTGCTGTATGCCCCAATACCAGGAAGTATTTGGATAGAGAAATGCATTAAAAAGGTTGAATAATGTATATTATTAAACTTCCGATAATATATATTATGTAAACATTGCTTATTTTTTGATAATAGCCTCTTAACTCACCATTTTAAGCAAGCTTAAATACTGGTGTAGAAAAATTCTAGTGATCTGCAGAGTCTATATTCAATAGATCCACAAAGTTAGAAAAGATATTAGGGCCGGACCCTATATTAATGGGAGGATTTGATTATTTTTACAGGAGAACCGGCTGCCATGCAGTTTGCAGGTACAGATTTTAAAACTAGTGAGTGGGCTCCGATCGCGGTGTTTTTTCCGATCTTCACCGGGCCCAGAATGGTTACATTTGTATATAGGATAACATTATCCCCCACAATAGGATATCCAGGCTTGCCGTGGTGATATATTGAATGACCCAGGCCTCCCAGGGTGACATTAGAAAATATACTTACATTGTTTCCAATTACTACTCCCCTACCGATGACCACTCCAGCTGAATGCCAGATCTTACAACCCGAACCTATATCAGATGCAGGATCGATTTCTGCACCGGTAAAGAAAAAGTTTGTCCTGCTTAGCAGTTCTGCCAGCAGTGCCAATCTGATCCTGTAGAGCCAGGAGTAAAATCTATAGAATAAAATAGCCTGAACACCCGGTTTAACAAGAAATATCCTTATTGCACCCCATATTGAAGGCCTGCCCTTCATAGTGCCGTACCTGGAAAACAAGACCTTGATATCTCCCTTTAAATTACCTTTTTTATTATCTTTCATCAGTCGGGTTTAATATTTTTAAACGATAAATCTTTTTTTGGAGAGATCATCTGGCTTAATATGAATGTCTGGAAAAACCAATATTATATTTTAAAAATTACAGGCATACCGGTGATGCTACCTGTTTAAATATTTAAATAATAAGCTATTGTAATCTTTTTTATAAAATAATTTTATGTTTATATCAGGATATAATTCTTTTAATTTCTTGATCTTCCTGTTTTTCCTGGTAACTAATTTCTGGTTGAGTGTAGTAAGTTCAATGTATAGATCCATATCCTGCATGTAAAAGTCCGGTGTAAAACTCTGGATCGGCTCCCCTGCGCTATTAAACTCGACTGCAAAAGTCCGGGGTTCATATTCCCAATCAATTTGATAAAAATCTAATATTTTAGCAAATTCCTTTTCACTTTCATGTGCAAAGATTATATTGTCCGCATTATTATATGCCTGGTTTAGCCTATTGTTTTTATTGATATTTTTTCTTATTTTTAAAACATTCCGGGGCATTTCTTTAATTTATACCTCCTGCTTCCCTTTTCAGTATAGCTGCATCTCCAGGGCCCATAGACAAAGCATTCACATCATATTGTTTAATATCGCCTTTAAGGTCTGTATAGACCTTGCCAAGGGCAATACCAAAGACACCCTGGCCGCTTTTTAAAGTATCAACAATATCTTTATCGGAACCACAGGCATAGACAGTTTTTCCGTCAGATATTAAAGTGATCTTGCCAAACCCGTCATCCTTGCAGTTATCTTCTAAATATTTTTTTGTCTTCCTGATCTTTTGCAGGCTGATTCCGGCTTCCAGCAGCTTTTTTATGACCTTTAACTGTAAAAGGTCATTAAAGTCATACATCCTCCGGGTGCCATATCCCTCTGCTCTGCTGATAGAAGGTTTAAGAAAGTCGGTCCTGTCATAATAATCCAGCTGTTTATAAGTTATTCCTATGATCTTGCAGACTTCATTTGACCCGAAAAACCTTTTCAGTCCCATTGTTTTAATATTTCTAATATTAGGATCGTACATAATAAACCCTATAGCTGCTTACCTTTGTATAATTTAAATTACAATAATGTAATTACCTGAATGTCATTTTAAGATTTATATTAAAAATAGTCAAGCAGATAGTCTGGGATCAATAGGAAGGATCAGTGCCCGCAAATAAATATCACACGTCTTCATTGAAATCTTCAGGATTAACATGATTCAGGAAATCCTTGAATTTTGATACTTCTTCTTCAATGGATTGTATCATCAGTCCCCCTATCTCAAGAACATGTTCAGCAACATAAATATCACACTTACTACGGACTGCAGTAGCTATAGCATCAGAAGGCCGGGAATCGATTTTAACCATTTTTTGATTACTGTTTTTGATATTGATCGTAGCAAAAAAGGTATTATCCTTTATATCAGAGATCTCTATGTTTTCAATATTTGTTTTAAGGTTATTTATAATACTGATGATCAAATCATGGGTCATGGGTCTGGGTGTTTTAATATTTGATAATTCCAGGGCGATAGCAGAGGCTTCAAACGGCCCTATCCATATAGGCAGATACCTGTTTCCTGCCTCCTCTTTTAAAAGAATGATCGGTTTTTGCGAAGGGAATTCGATCCTGACTCCTTCAAGGCTGACTTTTATTAAATTATTATTATTTTTTGGGCGCACTTGATATTTTTTAAATTATTTGACCTTCTAATTAATTATATCACTTATCAATTAAATTTTATGTATTCAGAAGTTTTAGCTGCTTGAAGCCGTATTCTCAAATAAATGTAAATACTGCGATCAGTTCGATCGATCAGGCTGGAATAATTAAAATCAAGACAGTATTTTAAAAAATGTTTTACTGTTTAGAGCTGGAATTGATCTTGAGGGATTCAATATCTTTTTTAACAGTATTGATATTAAGTTCATAAATAGATTCCAGGTTTCTAAATTTCTGCTTATAATCCAATCCATACCCCACCATATATTTTTCACCGATGTTGAATCCAATATATTTGATCTTGATATCAGATATTCTCCTGATATCCCTGTCAAGCAAAGTGCAGACCTCCAGGCTGTTTGGATATCTGGACTTCAAATTCCTGATCAAATAACTCAGGGTAAGCCCGGTATCTATGATATCTTCAATAATAAGGACATCGACACCTTCGATTGTTTCTTCAAGGTCCTTCGTGATCCGGACGACTCCGGTCGCACCTTCTTCTATGCCATAGGTGGAAATCCCCATAAAATCAATGCTCACGGGAAGATCTATTTGTTTAGCCAGGTCGGCCAGAAAAATAACACCGCCCCTTAAAACGCTTACAAGCAGCAGGTTTTTACCTTTATAGTCCTTCGTGATCTGAATACCCAGTTCAGAGATCCTATTTTGAATCTCTGAACTGGAATATAAGATTCTTCCCAGAACATCATTTTTAGTCAGTTGTCTGCCGGATGCTTTTTCCAAAATATTTATTGCTTATAATTTTAATACAGGACTCTGTCTATACTCTGGATCATTCCTATGAAGGTAGAACCCCTGTTAAATAATACAAGATCCCCCTGCTGGTCCTTGAAAACAAATGGATCAAACGCGCTGGAACGTTCCCATGTTCCTTCAATCATATTCCCATCCATGAAGAAATAACATTTACCGATATCACTGGTCCCTACAGTTCTTACAGCCATATGGCCGTACTGGTCTATCGGCCCCTCGATATTTGTTATCATGGCTATAACATTATTTGATTTGATCTGTATTCCGGTCTCATTATCCACATGGGGAGCACCGGCGAGAGTTTTATAATAGACATTTTCTTCCCTGTTATATTTAAAACCAGCATCGTAATTAGCCTTTGAAAAGACTATGGTAATATCGTCTATGTTCCCTCTTTCAGAATCAACAGCATCTATCTTGAATTGCAGGGGAGATTGGCCTCCTTCAAGTGGATAACCATAATTCTCTGCATCCTCTTTTAAGCCGGTCGTTGACATGACTCCTGTGTGTTCCAGTGCCGTGCTTCTTGAAGGTTCCCTCCAGGCAGATGGTGCAATTGCAATGTTTGTGCTGTTTCCATCAAGCACATCCATATCAAGACCTCTTATCACATCATAACATTCAGGATAAGTCCCCCAGAAAGCATAGATGGGGTCAAAACTCCTTGCAAACTCTGCATAATACGGCCTTGTGCTCCTGATAGACCAGATCGGGTTAGCATCATATGAAGAATAAATCGCAATATACCTTGTGACTCCGCCTTCGTCTACTATCTCCACTATTATATCAGCAAGATATAATCCGGATTGGGGCCTGGCTACTGGATTGTTCTGCACCATAATAGCGATGGGCCTGCTATTTCCCACAGTATCAGAGATCTCAAGCCCGCTGAGAATATTTATATTTCCTGTGATCTCCATCTGGGATATATCAGCCTCAGGAGCAGCATCCTCCTCTTCTGCAGGTTCTTCAGCAACCTCTTCTTCGACTGCTTCCTCGACTTTTACCTCCTCTGCTTCTGCTGCCGGTTCTTCTTCTACTGCCGCACCTGTACCGCAACCTGCGAGACCTATGACACCGATAAAGGAAAATAATAAAATTCCTACCAATAGCATTTTTAGTAATTTTGCATTAATTGACTTCAATTTAATAAAACCTCCACTCAAGTTATAACTCTTTTTTTAATAAATAAATCTCTAACTATTATAAATATAAATATAAAAAAGTAAAACGATAAAAGAAAGATCAGGATCAACCTGGACTGTCGCTCCTCTGATGCAGTCAGGTCCTGGCGGGTATAAGGTTCTGCCAGTGAATCCTTTATTATTAAATCGATCTCTTCGATCTTTTCCTGGTTTAGGCTGACCTCCACGGATCCCAGAATGTCATTTTGTTTCAAGGGCAAACTGAGATCCTCCGCGATACTGTGCTTAATATCGATCCTGTCATTTTTTATATTTAGTAACTTTACGAAGTCTTCTGCCGGATACAGGTCAATATTAATATTGGTGCTTCCATAAGTGTTAAGATTTACTAAAACCTCTTTAGAATCAATGATCTTTGTATATTCAAAATTTCCATATGCCCAATTTAAAAGTTTTAATATGTCTCCTTCCCTTTTCTTCAGTCCACTATTTAAGACTACCGTTATCAGTTCAAGGTCCTCTCTGTCTGAGTAGGTCACAATACAAAATCCTGCATTCTCAGTATAACCGGTCTTTACACCTTTAATATAATCATATACCAATAACTTATTAGTGCTTTCAAGCTCGATTTCCCTGTTTCCTACCCGTATAAGATCTTTCCTGGTGGCTGCTATCTCACTGAATAATTCATTTCCCAGGCAGTATTCTGTAATTTTCGCAATATCCAGCGCTGTTGTCTTATGCAGTGGATAATCAGAGTCCAGCCCGTTTGTATTTTGAAAAAATGTATTTGTAGCCCCGATATCAATTGCCTTGCGGTTCATCAATTCTATAAAAGCTTCTTCGGTTCCGGAAACCTTCTCGGCCAGGGCGATCGTCGCATTATTATGGGAGACTATCAGGGCCGCTTTTATTAAGTCTTTTAAACTTATCTTTTCGCCTTTCTTGAAAGTAAAAGCAGAACTATTCCTGCCGGCAGCGTTTTTGGAAATAGATATTTCTTCATTTAAATCCCTGATATTTTCAAGCGCCACTATCACTGTCAGCATTTTGGTTAGACTGGCCGGATACATGGGCCGGGAGGAATTCTTTTCCCAGAATATTTCTCCTGTTTTATAATCCATTATTAATGCAGATTCAGCTGTTATATATCCGGGCCCCTGGTCGATCCCTGTTGTAGCACTTTCTGTGTCAGCAAGGACCTGTTGGGGCAGTGCAAGCATTACGGTACCCAGGACCAGGGTAAGGATTAAAAAATAAAGAAAGAGATGGTAGATTTTAAGATTAGATACTTTTGCCGGGCATGCTTTCATTTATACTTTTCCAGGAACTTCCTATTCTCTTTTATAAGTAATAATTCATGAAAATCACATAGATCTCTCTCCAGTACCTTGATCACCTTTAGGGCTCTTTTATGTGACTGCTTATTTGAAGATAAAAGCAATGGGAGGATTATCTGTTGAATAAATGACGAGTGCCTCCCCGCAAAATTTTCAAATATTTTCAGGTGTTTTACCCGGATTCCGTATTTTGAAAGCTCGTTGTACATTTTTATTATCTCTATATCTTCATTCTGGATCAAATATTTTCCATTTTCTTCCCGCCAATCAAGCATTCCGTTCTCGACAAGTTCTTCAAGGGAGGCAGGGGATATTTTAAACTTTTTCTTAAGGTCATCCATAGAAAAAGCTTTTGGCTTATAATCAGATTTTAGCTCTTCTCCAAGCCTGAGCTGTAGATTCTTGAAATCTTTTCCTTCATGAAGGAATTCACGGTACTGCCTTGACTTTAATTTTTCTTTTATGATATTTAAAGGCATGTAAAAATCCTTCTGCATCTTTAAAATAAAACTTATCTTTTTAATGTCTTCAATATTGTATTCCCTGTATTTATTAGAGGACCTTGCAGGAGAAATAAGGCCTTTGGCTTCCAAAAACCTTAATTTACTATTGGTGACTTCAGGATTTTTTATTCTTAATTTTTCAACCAGCTTGCCAATGGTTAAAAATTTCTTTTCCTCTTTTTCTTTTTTCATGATCAGGGTCCTCATTTGATTGAAAAATAAAGGAAAATATATTTCCCGATCTGTATCCTGTCTCCATTTTTTAAAATAGCTTTTTCTACAATATCTCCATTGACATAGATCCCGTTCAGGCTCCCGGTATCTACTATCCTGTGTTCACCAGCTATTTTCTCGAGCATTGCATGCCTTCGGGAAACGGTAACATCATCAAGCAGGATATCTGATTCCGGGCTTCTATCGATATGGAATGCAGGGCCCTCTATAAGGAATTTTTCGCCAATATTTGGCCCTTTTAAAACTACCAGCCCCCTGCTGCCTTCCGGCATGCTTTTCAGGTCCGCGATGATATTTTCTGAGAGTTCATCGCTCATATCAGCTTTTTGCTTTTTGATAGATTCTGTTTTATTGTTTTTTTCTTCTTCCATTTTATTTGATTAATTTGTTTATGATCTGTTTGACATATATATTAAGCCCCTTAAAATACTGACCGTTTGTTGACTCGATATAACATCTGATAAGGGGTTCTGTCCCGGATGGCCTCACCAGTATCCAGCTGCCATCCTCTATCAATAACCGTGTCCCGTCCAGCTTGCTGACATCAACAACTTTTTTACCATTTATGTCTTTACTGTCAAGCCTTAAGAAATAATCTATTATTTTATCCTTTTTTTCCATCGGGATGTGAATATCAAGCCTGGTATTATGGAAGGTCCCATATTCCCGATAGATCTCATCCATATAATCAGATAAATAATAATTATTTTTTTTATTTTTTAGAAAAGATTGTATTTCCAGGAGCAATAGGCCGGCAAGAAGCCCGTCTTTTTCGGGTATATGCCCTTTTATGCTTAATCCCCCGCTTTCCTCACCGCCTATTATAATGTCTTCATTTAACATTTCTTTTCCAATATATTTAAAGCCTACCGGTTTCTCTATCACTTCTATATTATGGGCACTGCAAATGGCATCGATCAAATGTGTGGTAGCAATTGTCCTTACGACCCTGTCACGGGCCTCATATTTTCTTGTCCTGATCAAATAATGCAGCAACATTGAAATTACATTATTAGGGCTTAAAAATACCCCATTTCCATCAATTACACCGAACCTGTCTGCATCTCCATCAAGAGCGATTCCAATATCCAGTTTATTAGCAAGCAGCTCTTTTTTTAATTCCTCCAGGTTTGCAGCCGAAGGATCCGGGAGCCTGCCCCCGA
>SDBU01002423.1_pt1 | contig 24834 bp, 17 predicted proteins | sample 2277071 | NCBI WGS metagenome assembly SDBU01 (sample SAMN10397929, study PRJNA504765) | marine sediment metagenome | isolation source: marine sediment core GS08_GC12, 126 cmbsf | place: Arctic Ocean: Gakkel Ridge, Loki's castle | collected 2008
TGTGTCCTTTCTAATTTCTATTTCTATTCCTTTTGTTATGCCTTAAAAACTTATTCTTTTTTTTAAGTTTTACCTTCAAATGTGTGTGTATGTAACTACCTTTTTTGTTTTCATTTTTTCATAATATTTTTGACACTATCATAATTTAATATAAAATAATAATTCTCAAGTAATCCAAGAAATTATTCAGGAGGCTAAAAGGATCAATAATATATTTCTTTTATTTCTTTAATATCTCTTTCTCTTTTTAAAAATGCTCTTATGACATCCTCATCAAGCCTTCCCTGATTCACTTCTTCTTTTAAAACTTTTACACCTTCTTCATGCGGTCTTGCTTCGTGATAAGGTCTTTTCATAGTTACAGCATCATATATATCTGCGACAGTTACAATCCTAACATACAATGGTATCTCTTCAGCTTTAATTCTATTTGGATAACCCGCGCCATTAAGCTTTTCATGATGGTATAAAGCAATTTCTGAAGCTAAACCCAGATACCTAAAATGAGTTTCTGTAGCAAGACCATCCAGCATAGCAGCTCCTTTTGTTGTATGTGTTTTCATGTACTCAAATTCTTCAGATGTTAATTTACCTTTTTTTTGAAGCACTTCATCTATTATAGATATTTTACCTATATCGTGAAGCCTTGAGCTAAGTTTTATATCCTCAAAAATTTGACTGCTAAACTGCATTTCTTGTGCCAGTAAATAAGAAAACTCGCCAATCCGCAAATTATGTTTTTCTGTTAGTGTATCTCTCGCATCACCCATATGTGCCATAGTTAAGGTGAATAAATCAACCAATCTCTTATAAGACGGTATAAGTGCATTATCAATAGCATTTTTTATCTTTTTCAGTAATACTTCAATTGAAAAGGGTTTTGGAATAGCTTCATAAAAACCCTGTTCAAATAATCCTTTATAATAAGTATCATTTAAATATCCGGACATTGCAATAATTGGGGTATTTTCATCCTTTTCTCTGATTAGCTTTGCAGTTTCTATACCATTTAAATCCGGCATTTTAATATCGAGTAAATATAAATCCGGATTCGAATTCGATTTATCTATATGTTCAAGCAGTAGCTTCCCGCTTTCAAATGTCGTTACATCATAATCCTCGAATAAGGCTTCTTTTATTAAATTTCTCATTTCTTCATCATCATCAGCAATATATATATCCTTTGTTTCGAATTCATTTCCTTATATTTATCATAACTATCTTTTTCCATTTTAATACCTTTTTTATAAAAAGCGTGAAATCATAGTTTCAATGAGATATAAATTATTTTCTGTTTAAATTATAAAAATAATTTTAAAAGTGTTTTAAAAAATATAATTATATAAAAACTATCATCGTAGAAGTTTGATTTATATGTCCCATATATTCTTCTCCATAAGTACTAAAACCAATAGTAGGAATATCGGCAAATATTTTCCCATATTCTTCTTTCAATCCCTTCTGTTCGAGTTCTAATGTTCTCAATATGCAGTGAAAATTAATAATCCCGGAAATATTCCCGATTTCTTTAATTTTATTCAGAATTGCCTGTTTTGTGTCTCTAATAATATCAGTGGATTCGAGCAGTGAAACTTCCATCCCCTCCATAACATTGCAGTAAAACACCATCCTATCACCTTTTATTCGCTGAGGGCTTCTCACATAAGGTTCACCATCGACTATTAATCCAATAGGATTATGTCTAAAGAAATCTGGAGCCATCTCGACCGGTTTGCCAATTGCCTCAGCATAAACAAGAGATGCCGACTTATTATTAAATTCAAAAACCTCTCTTTTAGATTCATCTGCTCTTGTAACAATAAATTTTTTATCTAAAACACAAAAGCTTTGTGTTTTTATGAAATCAAACTTTGCTTTTGGTTTTAATAAAGCTAATACAGCTGCATTGGTAAATGCTTTTCCATTCGCAAATACATAAGTAGAAGAAAATTTCAAATCATCCCCGGCTGAACCGCCAACAAAAATTACATTGGTCAAATCGCCAATTCTGTCCATTAATTTTTCTTCTGCACCGCTTAAACCATCAATTAAAATTATACCTACATACTTTTTAAAATCCATATCTTTCATAGGAATATTATAATATTCTTCAAATGAAGAAAAAATCTCCTTAACTCTGTCCTCTTTTTTAATATTCTCAACAATTTCAATTTTAACATCTTCTATTACCTCAGAATTGAAAGCCATCGCCACAACAGAATTTTTTAACATTTTACCGGTAACAATTTCGCCTGCCGTAGTACATCCAAAGACCGGGCAATTACTAAAAGCCTCTTGCATTTCTTTGCCGATATTTTCAGGATTAAAAATAGATGATGCAAAAAAAAGCACTAATTTTGTATCAAAATCCTCAAATTTATTTTTTATATCTTCAATAACCTCTTCTATTGATTTTTTATCTGAATAAGCAGTCATTATATTCATAGTTTTCCTCCAAATATTTCTGAATTAATTAAACCAACTCCGCTATTAATTTTTCAAGCTTTTCAATAATTATAGGATCATCTTCGGATTGAAAAGTATATCTATTTATATTAATACCTTTCATCATTAATTTTGTTTTTGTAGTTTTAACGAGCAACGGATCTCCTTTCGACCTTTGTTCAATGATAGAATCAATCATCTGTTTAATTCTTCCTGCCATTTTAATTATCCTCTTTTTTGATCTGCATTATCTCAAAAATTAATTAGGTCAAATAATTGAAAGTTTTATCGATACTCTATCGATTTTAATGGATTAATCAGAAGAAGCTTTTTTCACTATAATCCAATATGACCGGCAAATTGATTAGCTTCCAATTTATTAAAAGCATCTTTTAGTGATGAAAAAATAAAGATAAATATAACAAATAATTTAGCCGGCGGGGATAATTTAATTAAATTTTGAACAGCTTTGTACACCCTTTCGGTATTCCTGATATATTCATCTTTAGTCATAAGTTTCTCCCTAACTTTCTATAGCATGTTTCTTGCTGAACAAAAAAATGCAATTTGTATTAATATAAAAATGATAAATATTAAATACAATTAAAAAGAAAAAACTTTTTAAATAAGACAATCCGTAACTGACATGCAGGGACTGTTTTTACTATATTTGATAATGCAATTCAGAAAAATGCAAAATCATAACGAAATTATTATTAAAACTATACTTGAAAATGTAAAATATATTTCTTAATTTCAATAAAAAATTTAAAATGGTTTAAAGCCATTTATTTTATCCATTCAGAATAATTTACCATACAATGCAATAAATAGATTTTTTATTAGAATTAAAACATAGTTTTGCTTAATTAAGAAGAAAGGAGATGTAATGAATGAAAGATTTCTCAAAAAGAGTATCTTATATCGTATGATAGTCGCTGTGCTTATTTTGATTGTAAGCATACAAACAAGCGAGGCTCAGGATATTACTGCTGAAAAACGGTTTGTTCTTGACTGGCTTAGTCAGCCCAAAACAGTTGAAAAATTCGGTAAGATTTCCGATGCCATCTGGTCTTACGCTGAACTTGGACTGCAGGAGTTCAAATCATCAAAGCTATTAGCTGATAATTTAGAAGAAGCCGGCTTTAAAGTTGAACGAGGTCTGGCAGGTATGCCAACCTGTTTTGTTGCCTCCTATGGATCAGGAAAACCTATGATTGGTATCCATGGCGAGTTCGATGCCCTTCCTATGATTTCCCAAAAAGGCAGAGTATCGACTCAAGATCCTCTTATTAAAGGTGCACCCGGACATGGCTGCGGGCATAATGCCATGGGTACTGCGGCATCGGCTGCAGCTATAGCTGTGAAACAAGCAATGGATAAATTCGGGATAAAAGGAACAATAAAGGTCTTTGGTTCACCTGCAGAAGAGACATTAATAAGCCGCCCTTACATGATTAGAGCAGGGCTTTATGAGGGAATCGATGCAGTGATAGATAACCACAGCAGCAGCGGTCTTTCGACAGGATATGGCACGGGCGGAAATGCATTGTTCTCGACTATATTCACTTTCAAAGGTAAGACTGCTCATGGTGCTTCACCATGGGGAGGTCGCAGTGCACTCGATGCTGTTGAATTAATGAATATCGCAACAAACTTCCTTCGTGAACATCTCTTCTACACATATAGAATGCACTATGTAATCACCGAGGGAGGTGAAGCTCCTAATGTAGTTCCTGACAGAGCAAGCGTTTGGTATTTCCTCAGAAACACTGACGAAAGAATAGAAGAGATGTATGAAAAAGTGATTAACTGTGCAAAGGCTGCAGCTCTTGCCACAGGAACAGAATTGGTTAGTCCCCGGTGTCTTACGGCAATACATCAGAGTCACAGAAATAAAGCAGCAGCAGAGTTATTACAGAAGAACATCGAACTGGTCGGAATGCCGAAATGGTCTGATGAGGAGCATGCCTTTGCCAAAGCCCTTCAAAAAGAGCTTGGCAAGGAGGAGAAAGGAATGCCGACCGAAGTAGATACACTTAAAGCACCGCAAAGTGTGTTTGTCGGCGGGGCATCCTCTGATGTAGGCGATGTTACTCTCATAGCTCCTACGGCAACAGTCAGGTTCCCCGGAACATCGCCCGGTGCCATAGGCCATCACTGGTCTAAAGTGGCATGTGGTTATGGTTCAACTACATGGAAAGGACTTAATGCCGGAGCCAAAGTTATGGCTGCATCCGCAATCGACCTCCTTACTAAACCAAGTGAGTTAAAAAAACTGCGAGACGAGTTCGAAGAGTATGAAAAAGAACATCCTTATAAATCATTTCTTCCTGAAGATGCTGTTCCGCCGCTCGATTTAAATGAGGAATTAATGAAAAAGTGGCGACCAATTATGGAGAAATATTATAGCGAACAATAAAATTTAATTTATAGATTAACAGGATTTAGAAAATATGAGAAAAGTGTTTTATGCTTTAGTACGTTCATATTTTTACAGGTTGTTAGAGAAAATATATATATAAATTATTATTGATGCAACGGCAAAAAGTAAAGATAATTTAACCACAGAGACACTGAGGTGGCAGAGGAGCACAGAGAAAAGACAAATGATTGATAAAGAAAGAAGATAAAAAAAACCAGTAAAGTAGAGACTGCCCTTTCGGGCAGCCCCCCTTATCAAACCGTGAATGAGGTTTTCCCTCACACGGCTTTCCGGACAAGCTTCATCTCAGGCTTTCACAGTGAGCAAGCGTAAGAGTATCTTAATGGATAAGGTCTCCCACGTTTATGAAAATCCCTCTATTGAAATAACGCAAGGACGAATTGCGGAGTAGTGTTTGCCTGCGCCAACTGAGCCATAGTGGATTGCTGTAAAATTTGCAGCTTGGTAGAATTAACTTGTTCCTGCGCAATATCAGCATCGAGAATTCTGCTCTTAGCAGCTTTTGTATTAACTATTGAAGTTTGAACCGTGCTTTCTTTTACTGTCAGTCTATTTTGTAAAGCGCCTATTTCACTTAATTTCTTACTCACAGTTTCTATTGCATTGTCAATAGATTCTAAAGCAGAAATCGCTTGTTCATGAGATAAATCCAGGTCTAAAACTGTTGGATCAAAATAATCCGAACCAAATAAGCCGATAGGTGAGGGTAAAAAGCTTTGTCCATATGTTTCGGGTAAAAAATATTGTAAATCATGTTTTATCGAAGAATCTGTTACATTCCCCGGTCTTTCACCTGTTTGATATTTTTTATCAACGTAAGTACCGTCCATCAGACCTTGTTTAGCAAAAGTAGTTTCTTTAACGATATCCTCAATTTCTTCGCGGAATTCCAGGATCTCTTTTCTTACAGCAGTCCTGGCTTTTATGTCTAAAGTATCAGTAGCAGCGATAGTAACTTTTTCTTTCATTGTTAGTAAAATGTCACTGATACTTAGAAGTCCTCCCTCTGCTACTGAAAGAACATCCTTTGCTATACCTATATTATTTAATGCTGCTTTCAATCCTCTTGTTCGAGCTTCCAGTCGTGTTGAGATTGTAAAATCTGCGGGATTATCCGCAGTTTCATTGATTCTATTACCGGTTGCAAGTTTTAATTGAGATTTTCCCAGATTGTAATTTATAGTTTTTAAATAATTGAAAGTGTTAAACGCAGAAATATTTGTATTGACTCGCGTGAAATCACCAATAGCCATGAAATAACCTCCCTGTTTTTACATTGCTTAAAACTTCTTCCGTGATAAAAAATGCTGACCATGGTTACGGTCCAAATCCTAAGGACACTGCGGTTTCGCCGGATAAGAAAGAAATTAATTCTATAGAAATGGGATGGTTAAGCAAGAGTTAAATCATTAGTGATAATAATATATCGGTTCAGTGAAGAGAATTTTACCTTTTTTGATTCTTATATTTAGAAATTAACATGATGTGGTTAAAAATGTGCAGAAAATAATAGTAAAATAACAGCTCAGTTTTACACACGTCAGATGCTGTGGACATTATTTGAAGAAGGAAAAGGATTATAATACTTGTAGTTATAATGCAACCTGTCTTAATAAAAAATGTTTTTTAAATCTTGACATTGATTTGTCTTTTTATTAATATGGAAAAAAATCAATTCTTATATTATATCAAAAACTAATCTATTAATTTATAATGAGGATGCCGGATACGTTAAACATATCCATACTCATTCAAAGGGAACTCGTCTCGAAAGAGGACCTGCTGATTTTTTACCTGTTTTCGAGGCACTGAAAGAAATTAACTATCAGTATTGGATTTCATTAGAGCATTCTGATTCATCGCTAAAAGTTGAAAAAAGTGTCGAAGATGCAATTGATTATTACAAGCAATTAGAAAAAACATTGCTTATATAAAAAGTTATTGTAAAAGTTTTATTAATAATGTTAACCTTTGATATTCTAACACAAACAATTTATTAAAGAAAAAAAATAGAGAGGAGTGAAAAAATATGCCAACAAACTCTTTTTTAAATCGCAGGAAATTTTTGAAAAAAAGTATGAAAGGAACAATTGGATTAGCGGCTGGAGTGGCTGCTTCGGGTATTTTGCCTTTATATGCGAATAATAAGGTAAAAAGTGAGAGCAAAAATAGCAATAGTTCTATCAAGGTCAGTCTTTTTAGTGTTTCATATACAGGAGTTTGGTATGATGGGCCTTCGTTGACTATTAAGGAATTTATCAAAAAAGCGAAATCAATTGGATATGACGGTGTAGAAATAGGTGCAAAAAGACCGCATGCAAGCCCGTTAGATATGGAAAAACGTGATTGTATTGAAATTAAAAAACTGGCTGATTCATTAGGAATAGAAATTTGTGCGTTAGCGAGTTATTGCGGGTTTTCCAGTCCTGTTGTGGAACGGCGTGAATATGAACTTCTGATGCTGAGAGAACAGATGAGAGTTGCACGGGATATGGATGTTAAGGTTCTTCGAGTATTTGCTGCCTGGCCCGGTGTTACTATGGAGAACGGAAAGGCAATCTATACCGATGCAAGAAGAGCGTGGAGTATGGCTTTCCCAAATGTTACAGAAGAACAACGATGGAAATGGGTGAGAGAATGCCTTGAGGAATCGAGTAAGTATGCTGAAAAAATCGGAGTGACACTTGCTCTTCAGAATCATAAGCCGGTGGTTAACAGTTATAAGGATGTAATTAATATGGTAAAAGATATTAGTTCTGAAAATCTAAAGATAGTATTAGATGCTCCTCTTTTAAATAATCAGGAAGACGATTATGTCAGGCAGTCAGTATTGGATACGGGAATTGATAAAATTGTACATTCCCATTTTGGAGGTGAATATGATAGACAACCGGATGGGAGTATTGTTCAGCGGAAACTCAATCCCGACAGACCGGATGTAAATTATCAGGTTTTTGTTAAAACTTTGGCAGAAATTGGTTATAACGGTCATATTTCGTATGAATTATGTCATCCTTTCAAGGTGGATGGGAAATACTGCAAACTTGAAGATACTGAAAAGCAGTCAGTCCTTGCGCTTGAGTATATGAGAAATATTTTAACCCGTATTTATATGTAATTTAATACTATTTCCCGTTCGATATTCAGCAAATAATGTGTTTTTGCTCTCTGTTAGTTACAACGCTAACAGAGAGTAAAAAAATAATTATTTATTTCATCACAAATAGAAAATGGTATTAATTATATTTTAGATTGTTAAGAAAGATTTGTTTTACTATTATTTCTCGACCAGATTGGAACGAGTATTGAGGCGCTGAATATACAAATAAAGACGAAAATGACAGCAGGAAGGGCAACCTTTTCGTTGAAATGTTTCAGGGCAAGAACACTCCCCAATCCGGCATTCTGCATACCTATTTCAATTGAAAGTGCACGTTTTTTTAAAAGGTCAAAGCGAAATAACTTTCCTACCGCATAGCCGAAAACCAATCCCATATAGCCTTTTAACGGGATAAAGAAACCCGGGTAGAAAAAGGCTGCCAAACCGCCTAAAATAACCCAGACTAAAAATAGGCTGTTAAAAATTTTTATCAATCGATTCAAGAAGAATTATCCTTTTTTATAAAGACTCTGCACACATTTCAATCAACAGAATTAAGTGACTTCTTTAATAATTTATTGCTTTTTAGGTAAGCTGATCCATAACAAATTATGTAATTATAAAAATTGTTTTTCCTATTCTCAATTCCCCACAATGTCATACTATTTAGAAGTACTTCATCATCTTCTCTCTATTTTTCATCACAAGCGCTGGAAAATTGCAGACTGAATACGTTATTCATCCCTTAGTATCTTTTTTATCCACCTGCTTCCGTCCTTCTCGTATATCGCGCCACCCTTAATATTTTTAACAGGTACAGCTTTCTCGTACCACCAATGATTGGATTCATGAATTTTTCCATTAACCGTACGGTATTGAATCGCTTCGGTTATATAACCGTCTAAATCAAACAACTCAGTACTTACATGCCTGCCGTCCCTGTGGTGTAATTCCCGTCTTGCAAGTTTGCCATTCTGATAAAATAGACGGCGGATCGGTTTCCCTTCAAGATTTAGATCATACCTCCTGGTAATCTGTCCCCAATTATACCACTCCGTATGAATGATTCCATCATATATATGTACTATCTCTTTAACCGCTTCTTCCGACCGGTTTGCAACTTCCTGCGAAACTTTTTCTCCATTCACCAGCCACCGGTCGTATATCAGGGAAAAATCAGCCGGTTTATTTAACAATATTTTTAAGGTCATACTATTATCAATTTTAAGCGGCATACTTTTTTTGCTTTCGAGCCCCGACCATTCAACACTAACTGCAGTATATGTTCCCCGCCTTTCTAAAGTAAATGATGTTCCCGGAAGAAGAGGGTCGCCGGTGATTTTTTTTCCATCCTGGAATATGTGATAACCGTATGTCTCCCAGTGATTCTCACCCGGAATTAGCTCAACATTGCTTCCATCCTTTCGAAGGTATGGTCTATCCGGAAGGCGTATAACAGCAACATAAACATCGGACTGGCGTTGATACATCAATGGCGATTTTAAGTCTTTTATAGAATTCCGCATGTAACTTGCCGGAAGTGGAAGATTCTTCCATTGTTCCTCAGGTATTAATCTCGACTCAAATGATGTAATAGGTTGACCTTTTGTTGGACTTGAAGCAGGGGTACCATATAGTCCCCTGGATAGTTCTTCGAAGCTCGTGGGTGTTATTCGCTCGTATCCAAGTACTTCACGATTAAATCCGCTCCTCATTACCAATCTTCCTTTTTTTGGGAATCCTATAGTTGATTGAACAGGAATCCTATCAGCATTTTTTGAGACATTCTCTTTAGTTTCAGTTGCCGGTCCATTTTTGAGATCGTAGTTTGATACAAACGCAATCTTGGTTCCATCCGGACTGCCTTTTGCATCATTATCATAAGGACCGGAAGCATCGAATGAGCCCGGGTAACAGATGACAGAAAAAGCCTTAACAGACTCCCATCCATCACCGGACCGCAAGTCTGCTACAAGCAGTGGTCCATAGCTGCCGCTGCCGCATATCCAGCGCCCGCTTTTCCCGAAGGGGCTTATATCACCCGCACTTATTGGTGCAAGTAAATGAATATTACTTGGAAGAGGCTCGTTCCAAAGTCTGCCGCGCATCTGATAGTTACCGCATAAAAAATATTTACCGTCACCCGACCATGAAAAGTGCGACCCGTCCATAATCGGGAATACTTCGGTGGCGTTACTTCCATCTAAATCATAATCACTGTGCATCCGGGCAACATAACGTATGTCAATCTTAAGTCCTCCTTCTTCACTAGCCTTTGCAAGCTGAGCATCTGTTTTTTCCGCGTAGTAATATTGGTTGTAGTGAAAATCACGGCTAACTATCACCGGATGCCCTGGATTTACATATAATGATCCGTAATTGTATCTACCTCTCCATTTTAAAAGTTCCGGTCTTGAATCTTCTTTGATTGGAATGCGATATCCAATCTGTTCTCTGCTTTCTGTCCCCCAATCGTTTTTAATAAGATTATCAATCGTTTTCATTCCATACAGCCATCGGTCATCGCAGTCTGTATATTTTAATGTTTGAATTCCATACGCAATACGAACCTTTTTTTGTGCATCCACATCCATCCACATAACCTGTATTCCCTTCCCATCAGACGGACCGTCTTCCGGTCGGGTACGTGTATAAAAAAGCCAGTTATTATTATTAGCCCATCTCGGACTGGTACCAATATCCACCTTTATATCCTTATCCTCGAAAAGGTCGCATAAATGAACCTCCGCTGCTTCAGGGGTACCGAATTCTTTACCGTTTGAGGCATAATGGGTAAAGCATATATAGCGCCCGTCAGGGCTCCAGCATTGAGTATTATGATAGTTCGCAGTTTCTCTCATTGTTGGATTATTTGTTATACGCCACACTTCGGTCGTTCCTCCCTGGCCAGGAATAAAACGCTCAATTTGAGCATAGGTCAGATTGTAATAAGAAAAAATTAATAACATTAGAAAAAAACTCAAAATAATGCGGGAAATGGATTTTTTTGTTTTCATCATTTTTTCCTTTCTTAAAATAATTTGTATTTTCGAGAAATTTGAATTTTCTATATAAACACTCATGCTCTTTCAGATCGCCACGAAGGATGAAAATATTTGATTTTTCTCTGTTGGTGACAACACCAACAGAGAGCTATAAAGTCCTGTTAATTGATGAAGATATTAATTATCAAAAAAACCGGATGTTTTTCCACTTCTTTTAATCATACGCATAATGCTTAAAAGATTAAGCATCAGATGTCTTGGATGGTGAAAATTTCCGACTCTCCCGGCATGTCTTTCAAAAGTTACTTTTCTATCGGCAAAAAGTATCCATATTGGAAATCCATATTGTTTTAAAGGATATTTTTCTTTCACATATTTATACATTTTTGCGAACCAGTCCTTAGCCCATTGTTCTCCTGTGTGCTCAATTATAAACATTGTGCCTACGAGAACTTCCTCCTGCGCCCACAGAGATTTTTCAATCTTCCAGACGTTTTTATTAACATTATAAAGCCCCTCGAAAATTCCGCCATAAACATCGTCCCAGGCAACCTCAACATGACGTTTAAATCTTTCTGCTGCCAGCCTGAACAGAGATTTGTCTTTAATACGAACTGCTTCATTAACAACCATCCACAGGGTTTCAACAGCATGTCCGGTATAAACAAATTGGGCGAGCTCATTTTCAGGAATGGACATATCATGATTCAGAACTTCATTTAATAAACCAAATTCAGGATTGTAATGATAGTTCATAATTGCATCTACACAGCGGACTGCAATACTTTCTATTTCAGGGTCGGGTTTTTTCTGAAGCATCTGAGTTGAGAGTCTGAGAAATACCATCCAGTGACCCAGCACTCTTTCACCTTTCGCAGGCGGAACATCCGGGCCATAACTTACATGGAAAGGATAGTTAGGGTCGTCATACATTTTCATACATTTTAACAAAATTTCTTTTGCAATTTCCCAATACTTCTCATCACCCACTGCTATCGAGTATTCTGATAATCCGGTTGCGATAAATAAATCTCCGTAGATTATATCTCCTGTAAAAGGAAAATGCTGCTTATCAAAAGGCTTACCTTCTTTTGTATATAAACTTGCCCAGACATTGTTTCCCGAAGGTTTGTTTTTGAGTATAAATTCTACAGACTTAGCAGCGATATCAAGATACTTTTGCTCTTTTGCCAGATTATTATATAAAAATGAGTAAACCCAAATTCCCCTTCCTTCATACCAGGCCGCTTTATCGGTTGTTATGTTTTTTCCATCACGGTCGGTATTGCACATAAAGCCGCCCAGTTCGTGGTCGATGACATACTTATCTAAAAACGGAAGAAAATCATCGAATAAATCACTCATATATTCCTTACGCAATTGTTCTAATGTAAATCCTGCCGGTTTATTATCGTCTGTTACCAAGAGTTCATTTATTTTTCTTTTTTTAGAACCGCAACTATTAATTCCAGCTATTAGAAGAGTTAATAAAGAAATATTAAAGAAATTTCTCCTATTCATCTTTTTCTCCTGAAATTATTTTAGGATTGAAAATTCAATTTATGGATTTAACATTTATTCTCTTTCAGGGCACCACGAAGTATGAAAATTTTTAATTTTTCTCTGTTGGTGACAACACCAACAGAGAGCAGAGACAACACCAACAGAGAGCAGAACTTGATTTGTTATTGGACTATGCTTCTTAATAGTTAAAGAATTTTGTATAGATATTATGGTATAAATTTTACTTTGTCAAGTATTTTTTCAAAACTTTTTTATTTTCTTTTAATACCTTATCCTGTGTTTTTATTATTTTTCACTAAGATGATTTTTTAATTCCACTATGATTAATGTCTATCGAAATAAAATTTTTATCTTTTTGACGCTTATATGCGTGTGCTTTGAATTATTACAAACTCTTATAGATAGAGAACTTTCTTATCAGGATGAATTTCAATTAAGAAAGTATTGACTCATTCTGAATATTAATAAAAAAACTGTTGACTTTAAATATTAATTCTCTTAATATTTTGGCAGAACGATTTTTTGTTGACTTTGAAAAAAATGAGGATAAAATGGATAAAGATATTAATCGAAGAAATTTCCTTCAGCATTCTGTTGCAATTGCAGGAGGTGCTAATTTTCTGGACTCTAAGGCAGCTTCGCCGAAAATTCATCTCGAAAAAGCGGCACAAACCAATATGCCGACAAGTATTCTCGGGCGAACCGGGAGAAAGGTTTCCCGTCTTGGATTTGGGGGTGGTACACCATTCTGGCAGATGTCAAAGTCTGAGGATTATATAGAAAAGCTTCTTGAATATTCAATTCAACAGGGGATTACCTATTTCGATACTGCACACAGTTATGGGAAAGACCAGGCAAGTGAAAAGTGGTTCGGAAAATATGTAACACCAAAACACAGGGATAAAATTTTTCTTGTTACAAAAACTCGTGAACGCAGCTATGATGGAGTTATGAAAGAATTTGAGCAGAGCTTAATCAATCTGAATACTGATTATCTTGATTTATATCATATGCATTCACTAAAAACACTTGAAGATATCCGAACTTTACTTAGCCCAACCGGCGGTTTTAAAGCTTTCCGAAAATTAAAAGAAGAGGGTGTTATTAAGAATATCGGTTTTTCTTTCCATTTGTGGGCTGATTTTTCAAAATTAGCATTTGAAGAATTTGACCCGGATGTGGTGATGTGTTCCTTAAACGCATCCCGTGACAGCGGATGCGAAGAACATTTTTTATCTGTCGCCAAGAAGAAAAATACCGGAGTAGTTGCTATGAAGGTAACTGCCGGAAATAGTCTGATAGGCAAAATCAGTGGACAGGACCTCGTCCGCTATTCCCTGAGCCTACCCGTGCCTGTAGTGAATATAGGTATAGAGGGATTCGGAACACTCGAATCCTGTGTTAATCTGGCAAAAGAAAATCTTCTGTCAAAATCGGAACGTGACAAACTCAATAAAAAACTGGCGTATTCTCCTGAATCTTATAATATACCATATCATGACCCGAATTATTTTGACGGGTACTATGCTTGATTTCTTGTGGTCTCAAATAGAAAATCAGGATTCCGAAAAAACGCAAATATTACAATTTACATATTATGAAGGGCAATAAATTTTACATTTTGTAATTATAGAGATTGCCACGTCGCTCCGCTCCTCGCAATGACAATTTCACTTCTATTGAATTTGATAAATCAAATTCTTTTCTGTTCAAAATATTAGATTTTAGACTTTTTGCCGCTGCATCATATATTACTTATAAAAGCCCAAATGTCAAAGCTCAAATGCCAAATGAAATCCCAATGACTAAATGTTAAAACTGTGTACTCATAGTTGTTTTGTCATTTGGATTTTGACATTTGATATTAAAAATTCAATTTTTACTGTAGTAAATCACAAGATTTCTTATGTTAAATTGTATTTTCTTGCAATTTAAACAACCGTAATATCAATTATATGCTTTTACATAACAATATGTTATAATGTTTTTCAGGGACGAATAAATAAATAATCTTCATTGCCCTTGTTATTGCTGTTACCACCACCATACCATCAGAACAGCTAATAATACAAAAATGGAAATCTCAAACGTTGCCGGATTTGAATACCAGGGAAGGTCTGCAGGGATTCCCAGACGATTGTAATCTAAATTCTTTTTTCCTTCCCAGGGAGGAACGGGGAGTGTCTCGATTATCTTTTTCACCTCCTCAGGTGTTGCGCTTTTACCCATAATCATAGCGTTCAAAACACCGGCAAGTTCAGTTTCCGGAATAATGCCTTTCCGTTTATTTTCGATTATACTCCATGCGAAAAATGAAATCCACGAAAATCCTAATACCCAGAATGGACGCCATTGTGGATGTCCCATCCAGATTGGTAGAAAATCACTACCCAAAAAGAGGAATGAACCCAATCCCATTCCTCCGAGAAGTGCCGCCATGCCTGACCCGCGGCTGGCTTTTTTATACAGCGCACCTCCGACATAAGGAACAGTAAGTGGAAGAAAAAAAGTGCCGGTGAAAGCTACATAAAAAGGAATCATTCCTCCAAACCTGGGGATACCCATAGCAAAGAAAGTCCCGCAAATGATTGACAATGCAGCAAAAATGCGAGTCAGTCTAAGATAGAATTTATCATGCCTGACGGTTCTACTAAACCGCTTAAAAATATCCATAGTCATCATACCGGCAATTGCAGTTCCGATTCCAGCTCCGGTTGACATACTTGCCAGTAAGAGCGCTGCCATTCCAAGCCCGAGTAATCCCGGTGAAAGATAACGCATCATATACAATGGAAATATCGAATCAGCATTTTCACTTTTCAACTCCGGCAGAAGAATAATTCCCATTAAACCCACTATAATAGAAGTGCCTGTAATGATATACCAGGGCAAAAGCGAGGAGATAGAACCCTTTCGTGCATCGATATCCGACCGTGCTCCAACGATACGCTGTGCCACCGTTTGATTCACAATGGGATACGTTGCCAGTGTTAATATCATTCCCCAGACATAGATTCCGCCTGAGACTCCCGATTCGGTATAACCGGAAAGTTTAAGGAGGTTACCGAGTTCGGTAGAATGTTCCATAAATCCTTTCAATCCTCCGATATCGATGTATGCAGAAACAAATATTATAATCGATGTGACAAGCATCAATGTCATTTGTGGAATCGCCGCCATAACAACCCCAAGTTGCCCGCTTGTGAGTACGTACAGGAGGGTCAATCCCATCGTTATCCACACTCCGTACCAGAGATTAAATCCTATAATCACATGAAACATTGTAGCCATCGCATAAACGACAAGAGCCATCGCCACAAAGCGGTACAGTACCTGCACCACAGCACTCATAATGCGTAAAGGCGCATTAAATCTGAGTTCCAAGTATTCCGCATTTGTGTAAACACCTGTGCGGTAAAGAAGAGGTGCGATATACCGGGATAAAAGTAATGTCCCAATCCCCATACCCCACCAGGCATAGCCAAAATGCGCAAATCCTGTGCGATATCCCTGCCCGGTTGTTGCAATAAAATCTGTCGCATCAACGGCATCTGCCGACTGCGAAATTGCAATCTGCCACCACTTCAGCCTGCGGCCCGCAAGTAGATAATCCCGCGTACTCTTTATATACTTCTTAAAATAAATTCCAAAGCCGCTCGTCCCTACAACCCAAAATACAATCATAATCCAATCAATCAAGACCATATAACTACCTTTCTAAAAAGAATAAATTTTACACCTTCTAATTTTTTCATCTTTATCTCTTAGTTTACAGAAGGGTAAAAAAGAGATTAGAGTTACCAATTGGATTTCATAAATTGTTTAAATTCTTTTTCTGTTTTTATAAACTTATCGGATATTAGTAAATACAAGCCTTCCTGCGGTAATTGCCGAAGAACTTCGGGTAATTCCTGAAAAAAGTGTTGCACAGAAAGGATTAGCCGGGACTTTTCAAGAATTTCCTTTAAAACCGGAATCATTTCTCTTAAAGCAGGACCATTATTCTCGATAGTAATTTGAATACCGGCAATACCGGGTATCCGGAGTACTTCTCTGTAATGTTTGAACCCTGTGCTGTGCAGGTGAAACAACACATACTTACCCAGGATTTGGACAATATCGGTGTTGTATTTCATAAATACATCTCGATAAATTTTTGGTGAACACATTCCTAAAACATCGTCTTGAATGCATACTGTCTTTTCCGGTGCCCAGTAACCAAAAATATGTCCATATCCTTTTTGATTAGATGAGACAATTGAAAAATGCATCTCCAGTACATCGAGCAATAGTTTATTCACACGAGAAGCCATCTCATCAACAATCTGAATATTATCGTATAAATCACAATAAAAATCAGTCAATCCTCTTATGGCGCTGATTATATCGGAGGGTCCGCGAAGTATCGACGGGCTAATCCAACAATCATTTGGAGCTGACGCTTTAAGGTTCCCGGTTTGACTTTTCAAACATTCGAACCATTCATTATTAGCAGGTATCTCTGTCTTTAATAAATCATCTAAAGAATTTATAAAATGGCCGGGCGCAAAAGAACCGTAAGAATATCTTACAGGACACCCACACATTGCTTCTAACCACGGAATAGCCCGCCAAGCTGCGGAGTATGGCATCCAGTCATCCGAATATATGCGGCGATTTAAATTGGAGTATTCATAATCTGTCATATATAATTCAGTATTCACGTCACCTGGGAAAATTTCCGTGCCGTTAAACTCCTTTCGTAAATATTTTATGGGCAGGTATGAATCTTCGCAGACAATGCCCACCGGTGGATGATCCACAATTGATTTACTCCAAAAGGAATTTTTAAATCTTTCGATACTCTCGTTTATCTGTGAAGGTTGTTTCATTTCTCTTTCGTATCGGTTATGTCTTCAATATCTTCTGAACATCTGCGGAATTTACTTAAATTATAATATATGAACTTTATACTAAAAATCAATGATAGATTTACTATTTCATCTAAAATGTGGGATATTTTCTGAAAATTTACGAAATATCTTCGGAGGACAAAAATAAACGCCCGTTCTTCCTAAGACTAAAAAAGTCAAGCCAACTTTGCGGTTTGGTTTTTTATTTTTTATTGGAAATTTGTTTGAAACTAATAGTATAAAAAATATTATTTTTCTAATTGGTTTATAAGACTTACAAATAAGGGATTTGGAGTTTTCGAGAAAAGAGTTGAATAAGAATCAACTTAAGAGTTTGGTTGGTGTGTATGAGAAATGATTTATTTATATATATCATTGGAAGTTCATCAGTGGTTCACTGAACCCCACAATCAGTTTACTGAACTAAATCCTCATGCTATTGCAGAGTGCCGCGAAATATGAAAATAGCAGAGGGCGGATTTTAAATCCGCCCCTACGCGTATGTAAGAGAAGAGCTTAATCTGTGTAATCAGTGGTCTATTTTCGAACTAAACATTCATGCTCTTTAAGAGTGCCACGAAGGATGAAAATTTTTTCACCGCAGAGACGCAAAGACACAGAGAATAAAGAGAGAGAAATAATTTATTATTCTTCTTTCTCTGCGTCTTTGCGTCTCTGCGGTTTTATTTTCGAGATAAAATATAGTAAATTGGCTTGATATAATATCTGCAGATTGCAGCTATTATTTTAAATTTTCCCTAAGACGGTATGCAGCCTCCATCATTTTTTTTAGCTGTAAATTGGCTTCATCACTTCTTGTTTTCAGTCCGCAGTCCGGATTAATCCAAATCTTTTTGGGGTCCAAACCCAGGGAATCAGGTATAATAATCATCTCTTCCACAGTCGGAATTCTCGGGCTGTGGACATCATAAACCCCTAAACCGATTGAGCCGGGGAAACCGCCTTCTTTTAAAGAATTTGCTGTTTTTCCTTTGGCTTTGCTGTCCTCTATGCTTAAAACATCCACTCCCATTTCCCTGATGGCGTTCATAATTTCCGGAAATTCCGAGAAACACATGTGAGAATGTATAATTATTTCATCCGGAACCTGTGAATAAACCATCCTAAATGCATTTACAGCGTGAAATAAATAATGGTCTCTTTTTGAACTTTCCAGCGGAAGTCCTTCTCTTAGAGCCGGTTCGTCAATTTGAATATGCGTTATGCCGGCATTAACAAGGTCGTTAACTTCTTCTACAAGAGCTTCAGCAATTTCATAATACTGTGCTTCTCTCGAAATATCTTCTCTTGGAAATGACCACTGAACCATAGTAACAGGACCTGTCAGAACACCTTTAACGGGTTTTTCGGTTAACGATTGAGCATATTTAGTCCATTTAATTGTCATAGGCTGAGTCCTTTTAACAGTTCCCGATATAACAGGAGGTTTAACATGCCTCGTGCCATAAGACTGAACCGTGCCTTTTACCGGTGTAAATCCTTCAAGGAGCTCTGCAAAATATTGAACCATATCAGCTCTTTCGGGCTCACCGTGAACCAAAACGTCTAAACCAAGCTCTTCCTGCTGCCTGATACAGGAAATTATGTATTCTTTTAGAAATTCATCATATTTTTCGTTAGAAACAATTCCCTTTTTCCATTCCCTTCTAATTTTCCTGAGTTCCGGTGTTTGAGGAAAACTCCCAATTGTAGTCGTCGGGTATGGGATATCGCTTATCCAAAAAGTATTTCGTGAACGGGCATATTTTTCTGTGGGCAGTGTGACATCTTCATATTGAACATTACTATAATTAACCGTTCCGTTTTTTATAGCTTCGAGCTCATTCAGTTTTTCTATTGCAAATGAAAAATTTTCCATTTCACCCTCTGCCGTCAAGGGAACATGCAGCAAAGAACAGGAAGGGCTGATATATAATCTTTCTTCCTGAACATTTCTTAAAATATTTTCCAAAGTTTTTTTTGCCCGGATTGAAACGGGCCAGACATTTCTTCCGTTAATTATTCCGGCAATTAATATTTTATCGGAAGGGAACTTCTCTAATAGTTCAATGTTGGAGGCACCATCGACAAAATCCAGTCCGATTCCCTCAACCGGCATAGAAAATAACTCATCTGCTAAACCGTTCACCGCTCCGAAATAAACGTGAAGATGTATTTTTTTTTGTAATTTTTCTACAAATTCCTTATAACCTTTCGGGATTCCCTTATTTATAAATGAAGGTTCCTCAAGCTGAATAGATATATCCGGCAGGTTGTTAATAAATGATATATACTCTTCAGATAATTTTTTAAATAATTCTTCTATAGAATTATCAGTTTTATTTAACGCATAAGATAGAAGTGTCCAGGGTCCAATCAATGCCATTTTTTTATTATCACCGGATAAATCGGGCAGCCTCGGATTTGATACCAATCCGGGGTCATGCTCGATTTCAGGCTGTACAACATGATAATTTGTATTGAACCACTTTACCATTGGCGAAGCAGGTTCTTTAGCCGTGCCTCTCGGTATGGAAAGATATACTTCTAAGTCCTGATTTGCTTCTTCAGCCGTACCGAACCGTTCCGGTACAATTCCAAACATAACCGAAGTCCTCAAAAGTCTATCATAAATATCAATATCAAAAACAGGCTGTAAATCCAAGTCAGATTGAATCCCTGTATTGAAATTTATCACTTCCTGTTCAGCTTTAATAATTTCCTCTTTTGATTTTTTCCCTCTCCAAAATCCCTCAACCGATTTTTTTATCAGAGATTCATATACATTCGGGCATCCCAAATTTGTTGTTATCATCGCAGCTCCTTTAATTAATTCTTATATCACCTGTATGATAAATAATAAAATTATTATTTTTTGTTTATGCTGTACGAAAGTGTTTTCACAACCATATTATGACAACACTATATAGAAAAATAATTTATATCATATAATTATAGGCAATTACATTATTTAATATTTACCATCCATTCTAAACTCCGGAAGACCAAACCATTGACCTGTCTGGTTTATAGCATCCAATTCAGCCTGAATCAAATCAAAATGAATATCTTCCCATTCTGCCAATCTAAATAATAATGACTTAGCTTCAGGTTCAATCAATGATTCAGCCTGTTCACGGAAATATTTTGCAGATTTTTTTTCAAAATCAATTGCCGTGTTCAGGGCATCGATTTCAGCCAAACCTGATTCACCTTTTGTTCGTTTTTGTTTTTCTCTTATGACCGGAACCAATAATTCTATTTCTGATTTAGGTATTTCCACTTCTTTCCATTTTCCATAATTTAATAAGTTAATTAGTTGATCTTCCAGGATCAATCGGTGCTGGTGCTCATCCATTGCCAACCTGATGAATAAATCTTTACCGGTTTTATTTTCAGTTTTCCGGGCAAATTCCAAATATGACGATAATCCATCATCCTCAATTTTAATTGCATCTTTTAAAACAATTACTCCCATTTTTTCTTTCATATAATGCTCCAATATTTTAGTTATTTAAAAATTACTAAGATTCTTCAAATAAATTAACAATAGTTTTATTTTCCAATGAATTTTTGCAGGTAATTCAGATTTACCTGAATGATAATAATAGCTTTACAAAATTAAGTATAATCCACATAAAAAGTCAAGATAAAAATATGCAGCATTTTATACTTATCCTGATGCTTCAAATGTGATTGTATTATGCATTATTATGAATTAATTTTTCGTAAAGTATCCATTTTGACTCTAAAAAAATCTTATAAAATAATGCACTTTTTTTCACGGTTCTCTTGACTTTTGGATTTTTATTTTTTATATTAATTTTGATTCCTTCCAGTTTTAATTATAAAAGCCGGCAAAACCCTCCCCGCCGGCTTTTTTTTTATGAAATTAGTACTATATATACATATTTATTTTTACAGTATATTATATATAACATAAAATATAAAAACACAGATGAATACCCTGTGTAATCCAAAATATTTCCTTTAAGCCATCGATGTTTCCGCCACGGTGGGGTCCGCTTATGGCGGAAAATATTTTCATTTTGTTCTCTGTAGTTAAATTTTTCAATACCAAACTTTACCATAGGAGTAAGGAATGAGCAAGAATATTTTAATAACTATAGGCTCTTTAAAGGTAGAAGCAGAACTTAACGACAGTAAAACGGCGGAACTTATATATAATTCACTCCCCATTGAATCAAGCGGAAGTTTTTGGGGGGATGAAATCTATTTTTCTATTCCTGTTAAAGCGGAACCGGAAAATCCCAAAGAAGTAGTTGAATTGGGAGACTTAGGATATTGGCCCGTTGGAAGTGCATTCTGTATCTTCTACGGTCCGACTCCGGCAAGTTCGGGAGATGAAATACGACCCGCAAGCGGAGTGAATATAATAGGAAAAGTTATTGGTGACCCAAAAATATTTAAAAACGCCTCTTTATCAAATCCTGTTAAAATAGAGGCTGTTAAAGAATAATCAGCTTCTTTTCAAATGATAATTTGTAATAAAAAACTTAACCTTCATGCTGCTTTGCCGCGCCACGAAGTATGAAAATATTTTCACAGCAGAGACGCAGAGAATAAAGAGAGAGAAATAATTTATTATTTTTCTTTCTCTGCGTCTTTGCGTCTCTGCGGTTCTATTTTCGAACTAAAATTAAGTAAATCTATTTTGATTCGGCTTCAAGAATATTCTTTATTAAGAACAATCAGCGTTAAATTAATTTTAGATAAATCTCAAATTAAACTTGACTTAATATTAATAACGATTTATATTATACAATATGAAATTTTGTTAAAAAAAAATTTAAGTCAATAATTTTTAAAATTGAGGCAATAATGGAAAAAAAATTCATTTTTTTAAACAGAGATTATACATTGATAAAATCAACTTCAGGAAGTTTCTTTCCAAAAAATGCAGATGACTGGGAATTCCTGACAAATGTTAAGAAAACAATTGAATTAATGATCGATAATGATTTCCAAATTGGAATTACAACAAATCAACCGGGTATTGCAAGGGGTACAACTACGATTGAAATTCAGGAAGAAATATGTAAAAATATTATCAGTTCATTTGATGAAAAATATCATCAAAGATTTCATTACTTCATCGCAGATGATCCTGAAAATTTAAAACCAAATAAATCAGTTTTTGAAAATATAATTAAAGACGAAAAAATTGATTTATTTAATTCAATGGTCGTAGGCGATACAAAAGCCGATGAAATTTTTGCTAAAAATATTAACCTGCAATTCAAACCTGCCAATAAATTTTTCAAAAATAGTCAGCAGATTACAATAATGGTCGGATTTCCAGCATCAGGCAAAACCGCTCACTACAGAGAATATAATCCTTTCGATGTAAGGGTTTGTCTGGATGATTTCATTACATCTATAAATGAAGATTATAAAATAGAATGGAAAAATATCTATTATAATATAGAAGAAAAAATAATGACAGATGCTCTTGCAGATAAACTTGATATTATAATAGATAGAACCAATGTTAACAAAAAACGAAGAAAAAGATTTATGGATATTATAAATAAATATAAAACACAAAAAGAAGAACACACCAAAAAACCGGAAGATATCAGAATTGTTTGTAAACACCTGAAAATACCCCTCGAAACATGTAAGGATAATTATACAATTTCCAAGGTTATCCCGGAAAACAAACTCTGGGAAGTAGAAGATATTTTTGACAGGATGGAATCAGAATTTGAAGAACCTACTCTCGATGAAGGTTTTGATGAGGTTATTACCATACTCCCGGAAGACACGGGTTATTTCCTATAAATATAATATAGGGAATAGGAAATAGGGGATAGGCATTTATACTTCAAAACACAAGTGATAAAAATGAAAAATCATATATCGATGCTATCGATAGTAATATTAATATTTATCAACTCATTCAATTTCACAGATTCAAATGCACAAAAGCTCAGCGACAAATGGAAAGTACTCGAATTTCCTTATGAAAATATGATGGATGACCATGTCAAACGTCTTACGGATGAGTTCAACATTAACAAAAATCTTCCTGAGAGTAAATATGAATTTGAAGTTTACAGAGAAGAGGTAATAAGTGGTCTCTGGAAATGTTTTGGATGGAAACCTGATAAAAAAACGGACCTCCATTCTCAAATCACCGGTAAAACCGATATGGGAGACTACATTATTGAAAAACTTCTTTTCCAGAGTATGCCAGGAATCTATGTAACTGCAAATGTTTTTGTCCCAAAAAATCTAACATTTCCGGTTCCCGCTGTTATCTGCCCTCACGGTCATTGGGAGCATGGCCGCTGCCAACAGCAAGTTCAATCACGCGGGATTGGACTTGCCAAACTCGGATATATAGCATTGATGCCCGATGCTTACGGGTTTGGTGAAAGAAAATATACCGGGCACAGGAATAGCAAATTTCTACTTCCAACCGGTATCACGCTTGAAGGACTTCAAATCTGGGATAATATGAGAGCTGTTGACTATCTGCTTACGAGAAACGATGTGGATAGCGAAAAAATCGGCATTACCGGAGCCTCAGGAGGCGGCAATCAGACAATGTATACCGGTGCTCTCGATCCAAGAATAAAAGTAGTTGTCCCAGTCGCATCGTTATCCACACTTAAAGGTTTATATTTCAGAGGAATCGGATGTGAGTGTGAAACCACTCCAAATTTGCTCAGGTATGCCGATTTTTGGGATGTTACTATAGCAACTGCTCCAAAACCGCTTCTCTTCAATAATACTGTTTTAGACCCGATTTTCCCTATTTCAGCTGCAAGAGAAGCATTCTACGAAACAAAAAAAATCTATAAAGTACTTAATGAAGAAAAAAAGGTCGCTAAGTTTGAGACGTTTGCAAAGCACGACTATAACAAATCACAGCGTGAAGCTATGTACGGTTTTTTTGACCACTGGTTTAAAAATAAACCCGGCTTCCATACTGAAGAACCGGAATTCAGCACGCTGCCTGTAGATGCAGACGCTTTTAAGGTTTTATCTGATGGAATAAATTTGGAATCTCCCGAAAACCTTCTGTCACTGAACTACAAAATCGCTAAGAACTTACCATTTATAAAAAATATAACCGATAGACAGCAATGGGAAAAGTATAAAATCACTCTAAAAAATAAAATAATAGATGAAATCTTCGGCGGATTCCCGCTCGAAAAACCATTCGAAGCAAGAATAACAAGAAAAATTGATGATGAGAAATTCAGATTTGAAAAAATCCTTTACCGCAGCGAACAAGATATTTACATACCATCCCTGTTATTACTGCCAAAAGGCGAACGATGGACTAAGCTGAGATATTACTAGTGTAGTGTCTCTAAAGCTTGTTAGCTCACAAAGCCTTCGAAAAATAGCGCACGCTGTAGGTCCGTCCGGCTGGGAAGGGTTCAGGGA
>SDBU01002424.1_pt1 | contig 24817 bp, 22 predicted proteins | sample 2277071 | NCBI WGS metagenome assembly SDBU01 (sample SAMN10397929, study PRJNA504765) | marine sediment metagenome | isolation source: marine sediment core GS08_GC12, 126 cmbsf | place: Arctic Ocean: Gakkel Ridge, Loki's castle | collected 2008
CAACTGTTTTATGAATTCCGACCTGAATTATTAATTATCCTGGGTAATTGTATTTTTTTCTGGAGGGGGTGGAGTCTATCAAAAGAAAAGGCCACTTTCTTTTTATTAAGCAGATATTTCCAATTTGGCTTTATGATGTTACTCCTTGTTCTGTTTATCAGCCACGTGGTTGATATTTCACTTCCAAACATTGCCCTATTAATCGTTCTATTTTCATCTTTGGTCTTATTTGGTTTTGGATTGTTCCGTTCTGCTAAAAATACTAATGAGCAGGATAATTTTATAAATAGTAGTTCACAGTTTCTACTAATAGTAGTCGCACTAATCGTTTCGCTGGGTTTGATTATTGGTTCTTTCATAGCTCCAGATTTGTTAAACCTAATACTGAACATACTTAAATGGGTTGGGACTAAAATTGCTGCTCTAGTTATTTTTCTGGTAAATCTGTTTCCTAGTGATATGACTTCTAATATAGCTCCACCCGGAGAAACATTATCTCCAAGTCCGCGAGAAGAAGTAATAGATTTATGGTCAGTATTCCGTTTGTCCCCAAATGTTAGAATTATTGGGCAAAGAATATTTGTCTCTCTCTTTGTAGTTGGTTTATTAATAGCTATATATCGAATTTTTATAGATATATGGCATTGGATACGTCGTCATGATACCGCCAGCGTTACTGTTGAGTCTATAAGTGGGAATTTATTAACTGACTTGCTCAATAGTCTACTGCAATTATTGCGTTATCTTCTTCATATTCTGCTTTATCCATGGAAAATTCTCCGAAAAAGTGCGACAGTTGAACAGCATCATGAATTAAATTCAGTTCGACAGATCTATAGAAATATACTCCGTTGGGGTGCTTCCGGAGGATATCCTCGTCATACAAGTGAAACACCTTACGAATATCTAGTAACCATGAAAGGAATTCTACCTGCAAGTGAGCATGACATACTTTCTCAGATAACAGATGCTTACATTCTTGCCCGTTATGGTCATAAGTTGGAGCAGTTTGAACTACTGCAGGAAATCAAAGAGAGATGGAAAACACTCGGGAGATACAAGCTGAAAAGGGTTCATCAGCAAGAACAGATTTGAACTACAAATTATGTCGTTAATGGAGGTAAAAAACAGTGAGCAAAAAAATACAAGATATCGCCGTGCAAATCGTTGAAAACGTTTCGAAAGTGATTGTGGGTAAAGAAAATGCTATCCAATTGATGTTTGTTGCTTTACTATGCGAAGGTCACGTACTTATCGAGGATATACCTGGTGTAGGAAAAACTACTTTAGCCATGGCAATGGCAAAGTCCATTGGATGTACTTTTAAACGTATTCAATTTACACCTGACTTGCTTCCTGCCGACGTGACTGGTATCCACTACTTCAATCAGAAAACCTCTGAATTTGAACTTCGCCCCGGGCCAATAATGGCCAATATTGTACTTGCTGATGAAATAAACCGTGCAACTCCTAGAACTCAGTCATCATTACTTGAATGTATGCAGGAAAGGCAGGTAACTATCGATGGCGATACGATTCCTTTGCACCGTCCATTTCTGGTCATCGCTACAGAAAATCCGATTGAACTTGAAGGAACATTTCCTCTTCCAGAAGCTCAGATAGATCGTTTTCTGCTACGCTTAACGCTCGACTATCCATCAGAATTACAGGAAAAGGAGATACTGCTTCGATTTATTGAGTCTGATCCCCTTAAAACTTTGCCAATAATCTTCGAGATACATGAAATAATCGAATTGCAGCAACAATGCCGCCAGGTGAAAGTGGAGGCTAGTATACTTGAATATATCGTAAGCATTTGCAGGGCAACACGAAAAAAAGACGGAGTAAAATTGGGAGTGAGTCCGCGTGCTACATTGAGTCTTTGTTTTGCTTCCCAGGCATGGGCCGCCATTCAAGGACGTGATTTTGTTATTCCTGATGATGTGAAGAAATTAGCAGTACCTGTATTGGCGCATCGATTAATTACTGATATACAATCTCAATTTCGCGGTAAAGATTCTAGCATCATTATCAATGAACTATTGAGTTCCGTACCAGTACCTTTGGAAAAGATATAATCCCAAATAGTAACATCAATTATTTATCTACTATTCAGGTTATATTAAAACTAGTGAAAACTCAACGCTGTATAAGAGACATAAATTCTGAACGAGTAACCACCTTACTACGAAATGTTCCTCTTACCGCGGAAGTAACGACATTCGTTCCAGGTTTCTTGACTCCTCGCATAGTCATACACAAGTGCTCCGCTTGAACAACTACTCCCACACCTTCAGGGTTTATAGCATCGAAGATAGCATCTGCAATTTGCTTAGTCATTCTTTCCTGAATTTGAGGACGCCTGGCAAATATCTCGACTGCTCGCGCTAATTTACTAATTCCTACCACATGTCCTCCTGTGTGAGGAATATAGCCAACATGCGCCACTCCATAAAATGGGAGCAAATGGTGTTCGCACATGGAATAAAACGGGATATCACGTAATATAACCATTTCATTATGCCCTTCATCAAAACGCACCGCTAGCTCATCTTTAGCATCTACACCTATTCCAGAGAAAATCTCTTCATACATTTCTGCGATGCGCCTTGGAGTACCACATAAGCCTTCTCTATGAGGATCTTCACCGATAGCCTCTAATATAGAGGTAATAGCAGTTTCAATTTTTATCTGGTCTACCATTGAGTTAAATCCTCCCTTTTAGAGATTGGTGCTGTTATTGGACATACAAGATATAACAATTACAACAGAGCCGCTACTTTCATAGAGGAACAACATCACTTTCTATCTCTGAGCACTTTTTTAACAGCCCAAGCGGTACTTTCACTATCAAGATGATTGACAATTGTGCTGTTATTCTCTTGTTCTAACAGCCAAATGTTGAAATCCTCTTGAGCCAACACATTCCTCGGTTCTATTGCTAATTCATGATCCTCTCTTGCAAGTAGTTCAACAACCCAGCAACCACCCAAGGTTTCAACTGAGCTATCATAAACAGGATCGCTAACCAAGTCGATTGGAAGGTCAAAGGCAACCCCATCAAATATATCATTTCCCATATCTCCCATTATCATCCAACCAAGATCTCCCCCATTCTCTCCATTCTCATGCTGGGAATATTCTGTTGCCAGAGTGTTAAAATCCTCAACTTCCAGTCTTCCTTTAATTTCCTTTGCCTGTTCAAGACTACCTAATAACATAGCTCTAACTTCAATGCCCTTTATTTCATCCATAGCCGTCACTTCAATGAGCCAATAACCTATGTCTTTCCCTATAGTTTCATCAGATATCTTACCGATCTCGCCTGGTATCAAAGTGAAAACCAGCTCCGACACTAGATGGTTGGCTATTAACTTTTCTGGTAACCATAAGTCATCTGCGTTTCCTTCACTCTCAACAGAGTATTCATCCATCATGACACTAAAATCTTCTCTATTGTCAATTCTAAAAATGACAGTATCGGCTACCACTTCATTTTCCACAAGCATCACACTGATTTGTACTTGCTCAACTTCATCAGGTAATTCATTATTAAAATAATCCAGGACTTTGTTACTCCGAAGTTCACTTTCCATTATCTCTATATATATTTCTTCATTGACATTTTCTGTCAATTCCAAGGCCGATTCTACCTCTTCGTTGGAAACCACTACTGCTAATGCGCCGGCTCCCTGTCTAATGAGCTCATCCCGAATTATCTGGTTTGCTACGGATTCAGTCATAAAACCAACAGACTCTGGTTGGAGGTTCCTTGTGTAAGCATCAAACCTTTCAATATAGTAGGCCATATCGAAACTAGTATCGTTTACTTCAATAGCCGGTTGGTTAAGAGGCTTTATTTCGTTATTATAAAAACCAATAACAACAATCATGACTATTATAGCTAAGAATATAGCCGAAGCTATCAAAGCAATACGGCCAATATTCCTCTTGTTTCGTTTTTTATACGGATTTTGCCTTATGGTGTTAGCACCTGGTTTTACTGCTTTTTTGTTTTTGCTCAATTTGGGTGAACCTTTCATTCTTATTATATAAACACAGCTTAAATTAATCAGGGAAATGCTGTATTTACGCTATTTGTAATTGCCTAGAAAATGTTATTATGATAGCATAATTGCCTTAGTGAAGGCATCGGGGTGTAGCGCAGCCTGGTAGCGCACCTGAATGGGGTTCAGGTGGTCGGAGGTTCAAATCCTCTCACCCCGACCATATACCAGCTTCAGACTACAAGTCCTTTGTCAACAAAATCTCAGCTACAAGTCCAAGCTAATCTGTTAACAAAATTCCTCACTTCCAGAAGAGAAGGGATATCACCGAGGACAATAGAGTTTTATAAATATTGTCTTACTCCATTGGTGAATAGCTACGAAATAACCTCAAATGGTATCAATTCTTTCCTATCAAATCTATCTTGTGGTAATGCCAAACTTAACTATTACCGAGCAATAACTGTGTATGTGCATTGGATATTATACATCTTGGTGGTTGGGAAGACCTGGATATGGTACTGAAATACACTCGTAGTATCACCTTTGATGATTGCCTAATCCGCTATAAACAGGTCAACCAAGGTTAAAATAGGTATTGACACGTTCTAATTCAGTGGTAGAATGGATTTAGGATAGTATATTGGAGGTGTAACATGGCTGAATTAAATGCTGCGATTCAACTAAAGCTCATGGAAATTGCTGAATCTACAACTAATGCAGTAGCTAAAGGAATGAGTTTCCCTTCACAAGAAACTGAATCTGATTTCTGGATAGAGCAATTTGGGGGTACATATAAGAGGTTGGTTCGGGCTATTGCTGAATAGAAACCCATTGCTAGACAACGTACTCTACGATTTTATATTGGGAACAAGGCAATGTTTCTCAAATGCACTCGTAGCATTACATTTTATGATTGTCTGAAGCATTATCAATCTGCACAAAGAGTTAACATTTAGCTTGCCCATATGATACCTACTTATATTTGTTAACAATAGCTTCTCTTTCAATGCGTAGCTGACACTTAATAATGTGGATACACCCATACATAGGGTTCTAAGGCAATAATTCAAAGCTAATAATTCACGATCTAAAGATGATTGTTCACAAGTGACTGGGGTACTCCCCTGTTATCCCGGAAACCACCCCCCTTAGTATTGGGATTTACAGGCTCTTTTGCAAGTGTGAGGTAATTCTAACTTCGAAATTTTATCTAATAGCAGTAGAAGTATAGATTGAAATCTCTTTATTAGGAGATATTCTTACTGTGGAGCATGGTTAGATATTTCCATCCTGATTAATAATTTAAGTTAGTTGTTTTTATTTTCTTTTCCTTTTACGACCAACTTTAGGCGCTGCTTGCGGTGGTAGAAGTCTCTTAAACAGAGCTCTATTATTATGAGCAAGTTTTAAGCATTTTTTATGAACAGTTGATTTAAGAGTACCTAATCTATCTTCAATAAGAATTAATAAAAGAAGCATTCGACTTCTTTCTTCAGTATTAAATATTTCTGTATTCGATATTTTATCTAACAGGGCATTCGCCATGTTTTCTCGCTCTTTAATACTGACATATCTTTGCAAAGTAGAGAAAAGTGGTAGTAGCTTTTGAATTGATTCTTTATCACCTTTGTTTATTAAATGAGTATAAGCACCAAATAGAGCATCCCGTAAAGTGATACTTCCCAGTGACCAACCAGCTGTCATAAACAAGAAAAAATCGGAAAATATCAGACCAACAGGTTTACTATTGTTTTCTAAGGCTTGATTGATTCTTGTCTTTAACGGCTCTGCAAAGTCAAGTGCTCCAAGTATTCCTATTGTTTTTATTTCGACTGTCGTTAGCCAACCAGCTTGAAGTAGCCTACCAATAATATATTTACTAGCAACAATGTTAAAACTATCACCTTGGTACTGTAGCAATGCATTCAAGCAATCCAAAGTTATATTTTTTCGAAGTCCAATATAGAAAAAGGCGATATCTTCCCATCGTTCCCCAAAATACAAATCAGAAATGTATTTATTAATATCTTCAATATGCTCGTGACAATTGTAGATAGATAAAGCAACAAAATAATCTAAGAATGAACGATGTCTAAAACTTACAATTTCTTTGAGAATTAAAAGCCCCGCTCGCTCAATCTCAGCATTGAAGTTTACGATCTGAGAATAGTCAATACCATATTTTTCAGCATAGGTTTTAATATACCCATCGAATTCTTCTCTAGAGATTTCTAGTTTATTTTTATTGTAGAATTCCATATAAGCTAGGTTTGCTAAAAAGTGAACTTTGATTTCATATTGAAATAGAAACTTTATATCTTTGTCACGTATATCCCATTTACCGAGAGCCATTTCAATGTATCTATTATAAAGATCACATAGAGAAGCGGGTACTTCACCTTCTTGTTCTGCTATTTCAATAAGAAGTATAAGAGCTACTGGTGTCATAGGTAGTTGTGATTGGATCTTGGAGAGTCCTTCTTTAAGTGTATTGAGTAACTGATCGTCTCTAACAAGTTTTTCAAATAGATTAATAGCTTGACTGATTTCTAACGGTGCAAGTTCATAACTTTTAACACCCTTAGGTGGTTGTTTGATTACATCAATTTTTCTTGTTCCTACAACTAAGCCACAATCAAAGTTACTGCATAATTCAGATGATAGATCTAATATGCCTTGTCTATAGCTTACTGGTACTTCGTCCAAGCCATCAATGATTAAGGTCTCAATATCAAATTGGTCAGTCAATTTACCTAAATCATTACATCTTTGAATTACACCATCGAAATCAATGCATCCTATAAGCTCCTTTGCAGGTAACATAACAGGAATTTTGATCTTTTTTCCTGTTGGATCATCAATTATTAAACTCATTTTTTCTCTAAGAATATCTAAACATAATTTTGCCAATGCAGTGGTTTTCCCAATTCCAGGATCTCCAGAAATAATTACCATATTTTCTTTCTTCAATAGAGAACGTATCCGTTGAAACTTCATCTTTACGGGATTTATTGTTAGTCCATGTTCCTGGTCATCAAGTACGAGAGGCACCCCACCCTTTAAAATATATGGATCAACAAACCATTCGGAAAGATTTAAATTGGTTGCCTTCTTAGACAAACTTTGAGATGCTTCAATTCTCTCGATTTCTTCCCCAATGAAATTGATAGCTCTGCCTCCTAGGAATATCTCTGGCATATAATCTGTAAAGTTTTTTACCAACCAATCACTTTCATATATTTCTAGTATTGCTTTATAATCCTCTTTAACTTGCCCTCGGATTCGCTTTCTTGCGTTACCACTAAAAGTTCCAACTAATACTAACCATACTTCGTTTGTATCTAATAAATCTATTTTTGATTTTATTTCTCGAGGAATATCAAAACATTGGCTTATTTGACTAATAATGTTATCTACATCACCACTTGTCTGGCCTGCGATATTACCCATTTTAACAACAACAGCTGATACTAACTTTCTAAACTCGTCCTGCCTTATTACTACAAGATCTGCACCAAATTCTTTTGTTCCATGAGTGACTTGCACGATGGCTTCCTTATTCATTGCCGAGAATAAACTAGCTAACCAATGATGAAATTCAGTTTCTGGCATATCCATTAAATGCATTGCACGCTTAGCAATCGTTATTTGTTTTGCTTTTTTTGTCAGTGTAATATTGCTATTGCTCATATTTGCCCTCTCAGAGAATTAATTATTAGGCGACCACTCTATATACAAAGATTAAAGAAGTCAATACATTGAAGGTTTCTATTTATGTTTTTTACTATAAGTAAGAAACTAGATAGAATAGTTTTGCGCTTAGATGACCTCAGAACAATGGTTTTTAAAAAGCTGGGGACTCTTCACAGAGTGTGAGAGCTTTTAGCGACGCTTTCTTCTTTGTAGTTGTATGGAATCATAAATGTTCACAACCACACAATAACACTTGTGTCAGCAACTAATTACAGGACTGGGGGGTGTCCCAAATCACCAAATTAACAAATATATGATTATATATATATTTAGTATGTTTTGTGAGTAAAAGTTTAAAAATCTGGTTTTTTAAGACACCCTCCATTGGGCTTTTGCCAGTTACTAATCTCTACTAGTCATTACTTGACCATGCTTTACAGGTACAATACGTTTCCGATTCTACTGCCCTTCAGCTTTCTCAAGGCGTATTCTTCCATCTGTTTCAAGTCGCTTCTGAGCTTCATTGAATGTGGAAGTTGTTATATGTTGTATATTAGCTTTAAGCAATAGTCCATTCTTATCCTTAAGTATATTACTAAGTATGAAAGTTGCTGCTTCTTCTAACTTATTTTGCCTTGCTTCAAGAGCAGAATCTGTTACTCTCCATTTGGGGTATTCCATTATTAGCTCTATAGCCAATGGTTCCCCAACCTTGCCCTGCGTAAGTAATTGCTTGTGGGTTTCACTGCGAGACCAGATGCCGCTTTGCCCAAGCTCTAGACGCTTGGTTGCCCAGGCACCAAATGTAGTATTGCCTCTTCCTCCCTTTGCAGACTCGTTTCTACCATAATGGTGAACAATTATCATGCATAGATCGTACTCCATTATTATGCCATCACAGATAGCACACCATTTGCTAGTGTCTTTGGTTTGGGTTCTCTGTTTAAACCACCACTGCAATGCCGTCTTAGCATCAAGAATAAGGCAGTCTATAGGCATTTCAGCCAGCCTAAATGCTTCTAGAATATCAGTTATTGGTGCAGAATCCTCAGTTATAGACATCATTGGTAAGGTAACAGGGATTAGTAAAGGACTATTACCCAGCAGTGCTAACCTTACTCTTAACTCAGCATGAGGGAGCTCAAAATTTACATATAATACCCGCCACTTTTTGTTCCAAGGCAGATAGCCTAGTATATCTCTCCCTTCAACCAAATCCTGTGCAATGTTAAGCACCAGCATTGACTTGCCTGATTGCATAGCTCCAACAACTTCTACTTTGTACTCCTTCGTAAAAATTGGTGCTGACTATAGCAATGCATTAAATATCCCAGGGAAGATATTTGCTAGCATTACTGAAAAAACTTGGTACTGTAGGTACTTAAATTAATCATAACAACGAAGTACTGAAATATCTTTCAGCTCTATCCGGTAAAATAGTAACTACCTTATTGGTCCCGTTGTCCATATTGAGAGCTGCAAAAACATTGGCTCCAGAAGAAGTCCCCACCAATAAACCTTCCAGCCTAGAAAGCTTTCGTGTAGTCTCAATAGCTTCTTCGTCAGATACCGTAAACACCATATCAATAAGGTTCACGTCAAGAACATCAGGAACAAAACCGTCACCAATCCCCTGGATCTGATGGAGCCCTGGTTCTCTTCCCAGTAAAGCAGCACTATTTTTTGGTTCAACTGCGACTAGTTTGGCATTGGGATTTCGTTCCTATATGAAGCTTCCAATGCCCTGTAGACTACCGCCGCTACCTACTCCTGCTACGAAGACATCAATTTTACCATTCATATCATGCCAAATTTCGGGAGCTGTTTGTGTGTAATGGGTTTCCGGGTTATGTGGGTTCTGAAACTGATTCGCTATAAAATATGTTTCCGGATGCGCTTCAGTTAGTTCTTTCAATTTACTTAAACTTCCTGATACGCTCTCTTCAGGTGGTGTGAGGATAATCTCTCCGCCCAAAGCGCAGATAAGTTTCTTCCGTTCCTCACTAACGTTCTCAGGCATTATACTGATAACCTTATAGCCTTTACGTACACCCACCAGGGTTAGTCCAATGCCTGTATTTCCGGACGTAGCTTCTATGATAGTCATCCCTTCTTTAAGTATATTTTCCCCTTCGGCTGATTCAATTATATGTTTTGCCACCCTGTCCTTAATGCTTCCTCCTGGATTTAGAAACTCTGCCTTAGCAAAAATATTGCCCGAAGATATTTTTTGCAACCTTATCAGAGGAACATTTCCAATTGCGCTTAGAACTGAGTCAATAATCATAATAACAATGCTCCTTACTTATCCTGCTAAACTATTGTCGACACAAATGTAAATTAGCTATGTCGATACTTATTACATATGCTAATAGAATAACGTATTTCTTGCCTGCGCCTCAAACTATAACTCAAATGTATTGACAACTGATAAAATCATATCTATATTACGTAATAACTAATTCTAAATATACCGATACAAAATAACAGTTACCTATAATAATATAGTGATAAAGGGGATAACATGAACACAAGACAGTTATTTGGTAGAGAAGTCTTAGATGCCAATGCCAAACTTATAGGAAAAGTTATGGACATAGAGTTCGACAAACGGCAAGGAGTAATCGACTATCTAATAATTAAAGCCGGAATAGTTAAACAATACGAGGTAAGCTTTGAGAAGATATCTGCAATCGGCGAAAAAATAATCCTTAATGTTGATGAAGATCAATTGAAAAGGAAAAATGTAATATTAATGTGAATACTCGAAGGGTTGTTGTGGGTAACAGATGTTAGAATCGTAGCAAATATTGGTTATCTTATCGCAATCAAACCAGAGCAAAGTACTAATTTACGCAAATACACAGGAACAGGTCTCTACTTTAAAAACAAGGGTTCCCTCAGCCTCATTTCCAGCCATATCTGTAACAATCACAGTTAAATTAACTAAACCTTTAACACCTGGAGGAATCCATGTAATTATTGATCCCTCACCAGAAATCTCGCCTCTTTCAGCAGACCATGTATACTTCAGCTCTTCATTAGCAGAAGTTACTTTACATTCGATCTGGCAACTTTTACCTTCCAGTATCTTGTATTCATCAGTGTATTCTCTTAAATACTTAGGCTCGCTACCAGTAACTATAAATTCGTCGATTACTGGAGGATGATTGTCCGCTACATTGATATTCAATAACCTTGCGACACTTCCACCATATTCGTCACTCACTGTAACGGTAACACTTCGAGGACCAGGTTGCTGTGGAGCCGTCCATACCACTATCGGTCCTGCTCCAGCAATACTGCCATCAACCGATGTCCATTTATAACTCAATTCATCATCGTCAGAGTCTTCAGCCCTGCAGATAATATGGCAATTTTCCAAAGGGTTAACCCACTCCACGTCCGTTAACAGCTCAATGATAGTTGGTGGATGATTATTTCTTACTGTTATTTCAACTATTCCCTCTATGCTCTCCTTATCATCACCGAGTATAACGTTGATATAATAAATACCTTCGGCACCAGGAGCAGTCCAGTTAACCTTGTATCCTCCGCCAGTTATGTCACCTTCCTCCGCTAGCCATGTATAGTTCAAATCGTCTCCATCCAAGTCGAGAGCAATACAACTGATCTGACAATTTCCAAAAGGAGTGATAATATCACTGCTAGTCTTGAGCTCTAGTATTACTGGTGAGTTGTTTATCTGAACCTGCTCAATAACAGGGGTAACCGGATTAATATTCTGTATAAATCCGTAAAACACAAGCAACAAAACGTAGATAACCATTTAAATTCACAATTATATTATTAACAAGCAGGCAGCAATCCTAAAAATATTACAGGTGTGGGGACCCTACCGGTAGCTATTATAACAATTAAACTCTAGATAAACCATTTTCAGAACAGCAGAGTACTATTCCTCTCTGATTAATCTTTCAATTACGAAATAACTCCATTAAGCAACGTTGCATTAAAATTGACCCGCAACACTTAATCTATTTGCAAAAATACTATTTGCATTATTAGTTCATACTTTTATTCGAAGTTAGACCTGTTTGAAGTCCTTGGAAATGATATATCCCTCTGCTATAATCACAAAAATGCCTATTTTAAAGTGGGTTATTTTAGAATTAATTTCCCTAGACTTTGATTATTGATAAACTGCCTCTCCGCGGATATTATCTGTCAATGCCAAGAGATTAATCTGGAGGTATATTTCAATGCAGAATAAAGAGATGGCTCATAGTGTAGAGGTTTTAGAAAGTAAAGCAGAGAAGATATTGGTGGATGCGAAAGAGAAGGCTGGAAAAATCCTCCTCAATGCCAAAGCTGAAGCTGATAAAATTCTCATAACAGAACTACCCATGGACTCAATTGACACTAAGTGCCATGAAATTATTCAGACAGCCACGGAGGAAGCTACTAAAATGAAAAAGTCCTCCAGCAAACATTGTGACGAAATTAAAGCTAGTGCCGATAAAAAGATAATACAAGTGGTCGATCATATTGTTAGTATTGTCACAGGATCAGATTAGGCGTGACATCTATCATTGTCAGTAACCCCGATCGCATGGTCAAAATGCGGATTCTGACTGTTCGCGATAGGTTAGATGAAACAGTTAAGACTTTGCATAGAATAGGTATGCTTCATGTTGAGGAGAGCGCAGAGTTAAGGCATGTAGATAGAGAGATTATCGAAAAAGAAAGAAGGCAGGTTTCAGAGCTACTAAACACCATTGACGATGTGCTTAGCTATGTGCCAGATAGAGAAAAGATATCTCCTGGGGAAGACGTAGAAGTTATTTATACAAGATTCTACGAAGAAACTGAAGTAACAGTAAAAACACTTTGTATCAAGCTTGGCAATATGCGCCAGAGGATAATCAAGCTTGAAAATAGGGTTGAAGAATTAACGGAGCTGGAACGTTATATCCAGCCTTTACAACAACAAACAAGCCTCCAGTTAAAGGATTTATCTTTCTCGGGCAGCTACCTGTACTCATGCGTTTATGTACTCCCAACTGCAATATATGAGGCACTACCTGATAAACTAAATCCTCATATATTTGGTTTTGCAGTCCTTGAAGCACAGGATGAAACCATTCTCCACTTAGTTGCCAAGGTAGTAAATAAGCAAAATATTGAAACTATCATCAAAGATAATGGTGGTAAAGCCTTACAGATACCTGATGGAGACCAGACAATTGAGAGATTCCTTGCAGATTGTAAAATTGAAATTAGTAATCTTCAAAATGAGCTAATGCGACTACACACTGAAATCAGTTCTGAAACCAAGAAGAATCTACGAGAGCTGGTTCTCTTCAAAGAGGCAATGTTTGCAGAAAACGAAAAACTTTTGGTATTACAGAAGTCCAGTGAAGCAAAATATGTTAACCTAATTGAAGGCTGGGTTCCCAAACATGACGTTGAATTTGCCACCGCCGAGCTTAGAGATAGAATAAGCTATATCTTCATCGATACAAGACCACCTGATAAAAATGAAATACCACCTACAAAAATGAATAATCCTGCTGCCTTAAAACCTTTTCAAATAATTGTCAACTTGTTTGGAACACCCAAATATGATGAATGGGATCCTACTCCAATCGTTGCTTATTCCTTCGCCCTTTTCTTTGGCATCATGTTGGGAGATGTTGTTTACGCACTATGTCTAATAGCACTTACAAAATTTGCTCTTCCTCGCATGATGGGTGGCATAGAAAATGAAGGAACAAAGTTATTCCAAAGAATATTATATATTAGTTCAGGAATAAGTTTGTTAATAGGTCTTCTAACTGGTACATATTTAGGAGACTTCTATCGGTTCTTTGGTATAGAAAGTCTTGCCCTATCTACAACGATTAGCGAGTTATTTAGTAACACTTTACTCTTTATAGTAGTCTCATTGGCAATAGGTCTTATCCATGTGAATATAGGACATATTCTCGCGTTTATTAAGGGTATTAAATCAGGACTGAAACATATTGTGCTGGGAAAAATAGGACTGTTTTTACTACAACTAGCAGGAATACCATGGATTATGCATTTTCTTGACATGGAAGTCCTTACATTCAATTCACAGATATATGCAGTGTTACCCTATGCCATGTTGATTAGTATCGTATTAATTGTCATCTCATCCGTTATGCAGAGAGGTGCATTCATGGGTGGTATTTTCTGGTTATTTGAAATAACGGGAATACTTGGTGATGTTATGTCATATGCAAGACTGGCAGGAGTAGGTCTAGCTACATACTATCTGGCATTCTGTTTTAACCTGATGGGTCCTTTGTTGGCAGATTTGCTTCCAGATGGAGTCATAAGAACCGTGCTTGGTACAATCGTTATTGTAGTGATTCTGCTTGCCGGACATATAATCAATCTGGTTCTTAGTGGTCTTACCTGTTTCGTACACTCGCTAAGGCTATGTTTTGTAGAGTTCCTGTTTAAGTTTTTCGAGGGCGGTGGCAGGGAATATAGCCCCTTCAGACTGAAGAAGCGAGAGCTAATTTTAGTTAGGGAAAATAGATAAATTTGATGGAAACAAATGATAATTGATCCTGCTTCATTAGCTACACTTGGTGGCACAATCGCTTTGGCAGGTGGTCTGATAGGGTCATCCTGGGGAATGGCGATTGCCTGCTCAGCTGGAGTTGCATTATTATCCCAGGATCCGAAACAACGTAAAAACGTCATAATACTTGCATCACTGCCAATGTCACGAGTTTTTTATTCTTTTATCATAATGATACTTATTGTGACTACAGTTATACCTACACTGAATGCTATGGCTGAACCCGGCGGGTATGGATTAGCAGTACTTTCCATCGGGAGTATGGCATCTGTTGCCTTTGCCGTCTCAGGGATATACCAGGGTTCTGTATGTGCGGCAGGAATTGCATTCCTTTCCAAATCGAACGGTCACATATTGACTAATGCGATAACATTAGCTGTTTTTGTTGAGCTTGTAGCGGTGCTGGGCTTAGTCTTTACTATAGTAGCTTTAAATATATTGAATCTTATGTAATATGTTGTTGGTATATATATATGAATTTTAGTGCTGAATCGTTGGCAATCCTTGGAGGGGCAATGGCTTTAGCCGGAGGACTAGCTGGAGCAGCCGCAGGTATGGCTATTGCGGGATATAGCGGTATAGCTATTATGGCTGAAGAACCTAAAAACCTGAAGAGCATAATAATACTGGCAGCCCTACCAATGTCCCGAGTATTTTATGGCTTTATCATTTTGATATTTATACTAACAACGGTGACTCCTAAAATTACCGCTATGGCTGATGCAGGGGGAAGTGGTTTTTCCGTCGCAGCATGCTGTGTTATAGCTGCTTCTGCTTTTTTGTTTTCTGGTATATATCAGGGAAATGTATGTGCCGCGGGTATTAGTTCTTTAATCAAAACCAAAGGGAAGATTTTAACTAATTGCATAATGTTAGCTGTATTTGTCGAACTAATAGCGGTGTTAGGCCTGGTATTTAATATAATGGCATTATCTCTACTGAATTTAATGTAGATGGAAACTATAACGGAGGTGAGTAATGATTATTAGCCCTGAGGCTCTCGCAATTCTCGGCGGCACTATAGCATTAGGAGGAGGTCTGGCTGGGTCTTCAATTGGCCTGGGTTGGGCTGGAGCCAGTGCGGTACGGGCTTTATCCGAGGCACCTGGTCAGCTCAAAAACGTCATCGTCCTTGTATCTTTACCCATGACACAGACTTTCTACGGACTAATAACGCTAATACTAATCATAACTAGAGTTGTGCCTAACATTTCAGCCATGGCTGACCCCAGAGGTAGTGGATTTGCGGTGCTTGCTTGTGGTGTAATAACCGCATGTGCCGAATCATTTTCAGCTGCGTATCAGGGTGCGGTATGCGCATCAGGTATTTCACTCTTGCCAAAAACTAAAGGAGGGATACTGACTAACACAATGATGTTAGCTGTATTCGTAGAATTGTTAGGCGTTCTGGGGCTGGTTTTTACTATAATGGCATTAAGCATGCTGGGGCTTTTCTAGGAGTATCGTAAAATGGAGAACATAGGCGAAGCTGTTATCGACAAGGTAAACAAGGAAGCCCAAAATATAATTGACAAAGCCAAGAGGGAAGCTAAGTTAGAGATAGAAATGGCTAATAAAGAACGCCAGCTAAAATTAGTGAAAATTGAACAGAAAAAACTGAGGGATGCCGAGGAGGAATCTGCCAGAATTTCCTCACGTGCTTCAATAGATGTTCGGCGAAATCTGGTTACCGTAAAAGCTGAAGTGGTCAATAACATTATTGAAAAAGTAAAGGACAAATTAGAGAAAACTCCAATGCATAAAGAAGCATTCATCCCTTTAGTTATAGAAGCTATTGATGCTATAAAAGTAGAAGAAGTCAGGATCTATATTCCCAAAGGAGACACTGAGAGAATAAAAGACTACATGCAAGATGAGAAGGAATTGAACAGCAGGATTATTGAGTTCAAAGAGGGAGATTTTGTCGGAGGGTTCGTGCTTGAAGACGCTGATGGGTTACTACGAATTGATAATACTTATGCCGCCAGAATGGAGATGCTACTCCCCAGAATGATGCCCGAGATAAACAAGGAACTTTTTCAGTCTTAGCAGGAGTAATATTTTGCTTGATCCAAGATATGCATATGTATCCGCCTATTTAAAAGCTGGTGAAACAAATGTTTTCGCTTCCAGACATCTTAGCAGGATGCTGGGCATATCTAACATCCGCGATATACAATCAACTATCAGAGAAACTGATATAGGAAAGTACCTGGAAGGGGTTTCCTTGAACAATTTTGATGATTTAGATCAATCTTTGTGGCACTATTTTGTACATTGTGTAAAAGAAATAGAGTCATTCGATTTTTTACCTGCTGATATAAAAACATTATCCAGTGTATATATAGAAAAATACGATGTTGCAAACATCAAAGCGGCTTTGCAGGCAATTGGCTCAACAAATAAGCGTAATCAAATTATTCCCGTTGGTATTATTCATGATAATGAATTATTGGATGAACTTTCATGTGCTGAAAATGTAGCTGATATATCAGAGCTTCTCTCAAGAAGCCAGCTATCACATTATATACCCATTATAGAAGATTTTGAGCCTGACGGTAGTGCGAAATCCAGATTACTACTTGGAGCACGCCTGGATGGCGAGTATTTCAGAGTTATGCTGAATATGGCAAGCAAAATACGGGAGGGCGATACCTTAGCGCAATCAATTGGCATAATTATAGACTTAACTAATCTACAAATTGTAGCCAGGGCTATTATTGAAGGCATTGGAACAGAGGTAGCTGACTACACCATACATGGTGGTTATATCATCACCGACAAAACTATACACGATTTATTGGCAGTCAAAATAGCTGACATGCCACACCATCTGGAAGACAGTAAGTATAGTAATATTGCAAAAGAGCTTTCAAGTAGCTATGAAAAAACTAATCGGATCACAACAGTAGATGATATTCTCGAGACTTATAAGTTCAAGTCACTTAGAGAGGCACTATCTCCAACTATATTATCTCCGTTAGTGATGGCGTGGTACTTAGTACTTAAAGAAACTGAAATACGGAATTTAAGAATAATATTTCGTGCTATTTACGATAACGTTTCTATAGAAGAAATAAAGAGATATCTGGTTTTTTAACGATTATGCCAAACACACGATTAGGGATAGCAGCAATAGGTGATGAGGATTTAATTAACGGAATGAGGCTTGCTGGAATCAGCAAATATTACATTGTTAAAGAAATAGACCAGAATATAGCTGAAAACGTCAGGGAGGCTTTGTCTAAATTAATTGCAGACTCAGAAGTAGGCATCATCATAATACTAGAAGAGTATAAGAGTTACATCAGCGATTTCATGTCTAATCGTAAACGAGAAAAAAAATTAATCCCTATAATTATCGATGTACCATCAAAATTTGGTACAAAATATGAAGATATCACCAGGTACTACGAGAAGATTATAAAGCAATCGATAGGTTTTGACGTGAGGCTCTAGAGTTACATAAGGAGGTAGGGTATACCATGGGTAAAATATGGAGAGTTTCAGGCCCTTTGATTATTGCTGATGATATGAAAGGTTCTTTGGTTTATGAAATTGTTGAGATTGGCAAAGAAGGCATCGTCGGGGAGATAATCGGTCTTAAAAATGATAGAGCAATAATTCAAGCGCATGAGGATACAATTGGTCTGCAAACAGGCGAGGAGGTCAGGGGATTAGGTAGAATATTGAGTGCTGAACTAGGACCAGGTCTCATTGGCTCTATTTATGATGGTCTACAAAAATCTTTACTTTCCCTCTCTAAAGACACTGGTTCATTTATTAAAAGAGGAGCCAAGGCACCCGCCTTACCCAGAGACAAAAAGTGGCAATTTACTCCCACTGTTAAAAAGGGTGATGAAATTACTGAAGGAGATTTTATTGGTAGTGTACCTGAAACAAGCCTCATTGAGCATAAAATAATGGTACCCATAGGGATAACTGGCACAATAAAAGAGATACGCAAAGGTGATTATACTGTGGAAGACCCGGTAGCCTGGGTGGAATGCAAGGGTGGCGAAGTTAAAGAATTAAAGCTGATGCAGATATGGCCTGTACGGAAACCAAGACCTTATAAAAAACGGTTTGATCCTTCGGGATTACTCACTACAGGTATGAGAATTATGGATTACATGTTTCCATTAGCCCTTGGAGGAAAAGCAGCCATTCCTGGAGGATTTGGAACAGGAAAAACCGTGGCTTTGCAACAAGTAGCTCGTTGGGCACAAACTGACGTGAATATTTATGTTGGTTGTGGTGAGAGAGGAAACGAGATGGCTGATGTACTTCATAGCTTCAGACAATTAAAGGACCCGAAGTCTGGCAAGCTTTTGCAGGAGAAAGAGATATTCCTGGCTAACACCTCCAATATGCCGGTCGTAGCCCGAGAAGCCAGTATATTTGTTGGAGTTACCATGGGTGAATATTTCAGGGATATGGGTTTTGATATTATGTTGGTTGCTGATTCTACATCCAGATGGGCTGAAGCCATGAGAGAAATGGGAGGCCGTTTAGAAGAAATGCCTGGAGAGGAGGGATTTCCTTCATACATGGGTTCCAGACTTTCTGCTTTTTATGAACGGGCGGGAGTTGTTTCCTGTACAGGCAATCCTGAAAGAAGAGGATCACTTACTATAGCCGGAGCTGTAAGCCCCCCTGGGGCCGATTTCAGCGAACCTGTGACTCAAAGTACCATCAGAATAGTGGATGCACTATATTCATTAGATGTTTCTCTTGCAAATAGAAGACATTTCCCAGCCATTAGCTGGCTTACAAGTTATAGTCTTTATGTTGATGCGGTTAAAGACTGGTGGAACAAATTCGATCCAGGCTGGGAAGATACAAGAGAAAATGCATTAAAGATATTGCAAAAAGAAGCCGAACTTGAGGAAATTGTCAGGCTTGTTGGACCGGAATCTTTGCCAGTAGATGATAAATTGCTGTTACTAGTTTCCAAGATGATACGCGAGGATTTTCTACAGCAAAGTGCATATCACGAAGTTGACACCTATTGTATGCCGACCAAAGCAGGGCTGATGCTAAAAACTATAATTAAATTCCATGATCTTTCACAGAAGATGCTTGCTTCAGGTATAGATATTGAACAAATACGTTCCTCTTCCATAGTGTATAAGATTTCCAGACTAAAAGAGATACCACACGACACCTTCGAACAAAGCATCAAAATATTATGGACGGAGATGGATAAAAGCCTTGTTGCTGACAGAGGAGGGATCTAATGGACTTTTCTTCGCTATATGTAAAAGAAGGAACTGGAATCAATGAAGCTAAGGGGTCTCTTATCATAGCCAAGAGCATTCCTGGTGTTAAATTCAATGAGATAGTGGAAGTTCAATTGAGTAACGGTGAAACAAGGACGGGCCAGGCAATAGATATAAGCAATGACGCTATTATCATACAAGTATTTGGCGGAGTTAGCGAAGTTGATCTCCAGAGAAGCAAAATTAGATTTAAGGGGGAAACCCTAAAACTAGCGGTATCATTAGACCTGCTGGGGAGAATATTTAACGGTATGGGAGATTCAATTGATGGAGCCCCGGCAATAATCCCGGAAAGCTATCTCGATATAAATAGTGTGCCCATAAACCCCGCTGTACGTCAACCACCATCAGAATTTATTGAAACAGGTATTTCGGCCATTGATGGACTAAATGTACTCGTTAGAGGACAAAAATTACCAATATTCAGTGGCTCAGGCCTACCTCACAACAGGATTGCATCACAACTGATAAGACAGGCTACAGTAAAAAGAGAGTCAGGAAAATTTGCTATAGTGTTTGCCGCCATTGGCATCAGTTATGACGACGCCTCCTTATTTATTAATAATCTTGAAAGAACAGGCGCACTAAAAAGAACAGTAGCTTATATTAATACTGCCTCTGACCCAGTAATTGAGCGAATATCAACCCCAAGACTAGCCTTAACGGCAGCCGAATACCTAGCTTGGGAACATAATATGCATGTTCTAGTGGTAATGACCGATATGACTAATTATTGTGAAGCTCTCCGCGAGCTTTCAGCCATGAGAGAAGAAATCCCTTCCAGAAGAGGATATCCTGGATATATGTATACAGACCTTGCTACCATCTACGAAAGAGCAGGCAGGATCACAGGGAAAGAAGGTTCCATCACCATAATGCCAATATTGACTATGCCTGATGACGATATTACACATCCGATACCAGATCTCACAGGCTATATTACTGAAGGACAAATCGTTCTTTCCCGCAGTCTAGAGAGGAAGGGAATTTATCCCCCGATCGATGTATTCCTATCTCTTTCCAGAATGATGAAGGAGGGAATTGGACCTGACAAGACCCGGGAGGATCACAATAACGTTTTCATGCAATTGTATTCAGCCTATGCTGAAGGATGTTACCTGCGCGAGATATCAACCATTATAGGAGCGGAGGCATTAAGCGAAAGGGACAAGATATATCTATCTTATGCCGATTCTTTTGAAACTACTTTTCTATCACAATCCGAATTTGAGAAAAGAAATATTGCAAATACTTTGGACATAGCCTGGGGACTTTTCTCAATGTTGCCTGTTGAGGACCTTAAGCTGATTAAAGAAACCTTTATTGATAAATATTTGCCCACGCATTTGAATAAGAAGGATAGCTAGCAAATGGTACAACTTATCAGCGTCAGGCCAACTAAGATTGAGCTTGTTAAGTTGAGGCGCAGGCTTACATTATCTACACGTGTGCAAAGAATAGTTAAAGATAGGCTTGCAATACTTACGATGGAATTCCTGCAGAGTGCCAGAGAAACGGTAAAAGCGAAAGAGTTACTTATCAACGCCTATTTGGAGGCTTATAAAGCATTGTCTTTTACTATTGGCTATCACGGATATTTAGCATTGGAAAAACATTTTATAGCTAGTGAGAAGGATATATATGTTAGTTTAGGCGGGCGTAATATAGCAGGGGTGAAAATTAACTCCCTTGATCTTGAGGAAAGAGAGACAGTCATTAGGGGTTATGACCTGATTGATACTTCTGCGTGGCTTGACCGTAGCTCAGAATTATACGAAGAATGCCTTCAAGCAACTGTAGACCTTGCCGAGGTACAAAATAGTATGGAGTTATTGGGCGCCGAGATAAATAAGGCAAAAAGGATATCAAATGCCCTTGAATACTTAATCATTCCTTCTCTTCAATTAACTATCAAATATTTACGTATGAAATTTGAAGAAAGGGATAGAGAAGAAAAAGGAAGACTGAAACGCGTGAAAGTTTTAGTGGCAAGGGAGTAGATATATGGTTTACAGTTTTCCCTATGAAAAACTGCTGCAGCGGTGTTTAGAAGGTGAACTGCGTATAGTTAATTCGGGACTAGCACGGAGGCAGAAATCACTACACGATTTATTAAAGGAAACTCATCCTCACGTTATATCTTTTGATGGCAGTATTTATTCTTTCAAAAATAAAGAGCTTCAATACATTGCTAGCCTGATAACACCTGAAGAGGAAAATGAATTGCTTCTGCCAATTACTATTGAGATAGGTAATATTTCATCGGAAACCAATGTTTTATGTCAATCTGATATAGAGGTCAAGGTCATCTCCAAACTCTTAGGTATGACGATGGCATCTAAAGATAATAGAATAAAATTATATCGTCCTCAGTTAGCTATACTCAGAAAAATAGCGAAAACCACTACTCAGTATATGTTTTCCCCTGGGGTCATCGAGTGATTGTGGGAGAAGAGAACTCAAATTCAATTTTATTTTATACGTTGAGTCCATTATAATATCGCTAGCAGGAAACAGGAGGTAACCGGCTTATTCTTTCTGGTTACCTCTTTTTACTAAGGATTATAAAAAGCTTTTGGGGGTCATATTGAGATGGATATTTTAAGTCCCTATAAAGAAGGAAACGAAGTAATAATTGAAGTTGGCGGTGAGCCATTAAAATTATGTTATCAATGTGGGCTTTGTACAGGCAGTTGCCCCTGGAATTTGGTCAGGCATTTCGATGTGCGAAAGATGATTCATGAAGCACAACTTGGTATTACCGATTTTACCCAGGAAAATGTCTGGCTTTGTGCTGCCTGTGGTGCTTGTGTTGAACGTTGTCCTCGTGGTGTAGAGATAATGGATATTATGCGAGCCTTACGCCGCGCCGTCGTTACACTAGGTGTTGGCAATGTACCTGATGCATTGAAGATGTCTATTAAAAACATCGATACCACAGGTAACCCGCTTGCGGAGCTTTCAGGTGATCGTGAAAAATGGGCTGAAGATCTTGGAGTCAAAATATTTTCTCCAGGTACAGAGATACTATATTTCGTAGGCTGTATCCCATCTTACGATAATGACGTTAAGAGGGTGGCACAGTCTACCGTTAAAATACTTAGCAACCTTGGAATCGACTTTGGAATACTCGGCAATGAGGAGAAATGTTGTGGCGAATCAGTACGTAAAGCTGGTTACGAAGATATTTTCCAAAATTTAGCGACTAGCAATATACGCACATTCAATGACCACGCGGTTAGCACCATAGTAGTCTCGTCACCTCACTGTTACCATACATTTAAAAATGAATATCCTGAACTTGGTGGTAAATTCCATGTTTTACATATCACGCAATATTTAGCGCAACTTATTGAGCAAGGCGTTTTGAAATTCTCCAAAGAATTGAAGAAAAAGGTAATTTATTCTGACCCATGTTATCTGGGACGCCATAATAAGATATATGATGAGCCACGAAAGATATTAAGAAGTATCCCTGGCCTGGAATTGATAGAATTTCCTGACTCCGGAAAAGATGCCATATGTTGTGGTGGCGGCGGCGGTCGTATTTGGATGGAAACAACAAAAGGTGAGAGATTCTCAGATACACGGGTTGCACAAGCAGTTTCTGGTGGGGCTGAAGTGATATCTGTATCGTGCCCATATTGTTATCTTACCTATCGAGACAGCTTACTCACTGCAAATAAATTGGACGTTCTTGAAATAAAAGACATCGTTGAACTTGTTGCCGAGGCAATGTAATAAAGGAGACCTGAAAATGGAACAAGAGATAAAAATTGGTGTTTATATTTGCCATTGTGGGCTAAATATTTCCAGTATAGTAAACGTCAAGGATTTAGCTAAATATATTAGCTCTCTCGATTCAGTATTAATCGCTAGAGACGACCACTTCATGTGTTCTGAACCCGGACAAAATCTCATTAAAAAAGATATTAGTGAATTAGGACTTAATCGAATAGTAGTAGCTTCATGCTCTCCTAAGATGCATGAACCAACCTTTCGTAATGCCTGTCAACAAGCTGGGCTCAATCCATATTTGATGGAAATGGCAAATATTCGTGAACACTGCTCCTGGGTACACGATGATAAAGAGTTAGCCACTGAAAAGGCAAAAGATCTTGTAAGGGCGGCAGTACGGCGAGTGTACTACAACGAACCGCTGACTCTAAGGGAGATCCCCTTCAATCCTAACACGCTTGTCATAGGTGCCGGAATTGCTGGTATTCAGGCCTCGCTGGATATTGCTAATAGCGATAATAAAGTTTATCTAATTGAAAAAGAACCTTCTATTGGTGGACACATGATGCAACTTGATAAAACATTTCCTACTCTTGATTGCTCTGCCTGTATCCTCACCCCCAAAATGGCTGCGGTTGGACAGCACCCATATATAGATCTGATGACCTACAGTGAAATTGTAGAAGTCTCCGGTTATGTAGGCAACTTTAAGGTAAAGATTAATAAGAAGTCACGCTTTGTAGACGAAAACAAGTGTACAGGATGCGGTTTATGTTTTGAAAAATGTCCGATAGGTATGAAGAGCGAGTTTGAATTGGGATTGTCTGAGCGTAGGGCTATCTATATACCTTTTCCCCAGGCTGTTCCCAACAAAGCGGTAATAGATAAGCCAGAAGACCGTCCTTGTAAATCTGCTTGTGTAGATGCTTGTCCAGTTCATACTAACGTACTTGGTTACATTAAGCTTATTAGCGATGAAAAATTTAAAGAAGCCTATCAACTCATTAGAGACACAAACCCTCTTCCTGCAGTTTGTGGCAGGGTTTGCTACGCACCATGTGAAGAAGCCTGCAATCGAAGCCAGATGGATGATCCCTTAAATATTCATCACTTGAAACGATTTGTCACCGACAAAATAGATATTGATAATCTAATAATTCCTCAAGTTGAAATCACAGGAAAGAAAGTAGCAATTGTTGGCGCTGGACCTGGAGGATTGGCTGCAGCAAATGACCTCGCTCTAAAGGGGCATGAGGTCACTATATTTGAAGCATTGCCGGAACCCGGAGGATTGCTTCGCTATGCTATCCCAGACTATCGTCTTCCCAAAGAAATATTGCAAAAAGAGATAGCATACATACAAAAACTTGGTGTCAAAATACAAACAGGGGTTAAGGTAGGTACAAATATTTCGCTTTCAGAAATAGAATCCAATTATCATGCGGTACTAATAGCTACCGGTGCCCAGAATGGTATTAAATTGAATGTTGAAGGGGAACAGCTCCCAGGCGTTATAG
>SDBU01002425.1_pt1 | contig 24782 bp, 17 predicted proteins | sample 2277071 | NCBI WGS metagenome assembly SDBU01 (sample SAMN10397929, study PRJNA504765) | marine sediment metagenome | isolation source: marine sediment core GS08_GC12, 126 cmbsf | place: Arctic Ocean: Gakkel Ridge, Loki's castle | collected 2008
CCGTGCCGATGGGATGCAGGTTAAACGGATCGTTGGGCAGCGACTCGGCGGGAACCTCGGCCAGGAGGTGGGCCGGCAGGATGCCAATGGTGGTGTAGTCGAGAAATGGAGCGAAGGGTTGCTTGAGGGTGAACTTGACGGTGTGGGAGTTGACCTTGGCGACCTCCACGCTCCGCCAAAGCTCGGCCAGATAGGAGTCGCCCCGATAGCCGGGATCCTGCATTGCGTGAACGGTGAAAACCACGTCGTCCGCACTGAAGGGGACTTCATCGTGCCAGAGCACGTCGCGCCGCAGCCAGAAGGTGTAAACGAGGTAATCGTCGGAGATCTCCCATCTTTCGGCCAGATCGGGGATAACCTCGCCTCTCTCATTCAACTTGGTCAGGCCATTGAAGATGAGAGAACAAAGCTCCCGCTCCACCTGGTTATACTGGCAGAGGATGGGATTTATGTATTGTGGGTTGCCAGCCAGGCCCTCCACGTAGGTCCCGCCCACAGCAGGGACAATGACCATAGCGAAGGTAAAAGCCAGGTAGGCCAGCAAAGAGCCCAGCAGGACTATCCCCAGAAGGGTGATGACGACCTGCCAGCGGAGATGCTTGCTCAAGCCTCACACCCCTTCTCTATCTCGACCGTCATTGCGAGGAGCGGTTTTTGCGACGCCTGTCCTGAGCTTGTCAAAGGGAAGCAATCCCCAACCTGGTAGGAGATTGCTTCGCACAAACCGCTCGCAATGACACCATCCGTCCGCTCATCCTGACAGGATGACGGTGATCGCAGCGAAGACAAAGAAAGCGACGGCTAGACCAATGGTGACATTGAAGATGGTTTTTTCCACCCCACGGCGGCTCGTGTACACCGCGCCCTGGCCCCCGAAGATACCACCCAAGCCCGATCCCTTGGTTTGCAGCAAAACAGCCGCAATGAGGGACACGGAGATGATGATTTGGACAATGTACAGGTAAGTGAGCAACTCGCATTACCTCCATCATGAATTGTGTACATTATACCACGTTATCAGCTAGCTAGCAAATACCAGCGTTTTGTGGTATAATGACGCCGCCGGGACCAGAAACCAGGTTTTTGGTTGGTAAGACACCTTCTCGCGTCCCAGGAGACTTCAAAAGAACAATCTGCTTGCTCAGACAGGGAAAAAAACTGGTTTCTCCCAAAGAGAAAAGCAAAATTATCAAGGAGTGCAAACATGAAACCAATAGACGAACAAACGGCCATCCTCATGCGCGGGGTGGATTTCGGCGACGAGCAGATCAAGCAAGTAATGGAAAGGGAGCTGCGAGAGCGGCTGCACGAAGGGAGGCCGCTGCGCGTCTATTGCGGCTTCGATCCCACGACGTCTCAGTTGACTTTGGGCCACACCGTGCCCATGCGGAAACTGCGCCAGTTCCAAGAGCTAGGCCACCAGGTTATCTTCCTCATCGGCACCTTCACTGCCCTCATCGGCGACCCTAGCGACAAGGACAGCGCTCGCCCCCAACAGACGCTCGAAGAGGTAACCGAGAAAACGAAGGGATACGCAGAGCAGGCGTTCAAAATCCTGGACCCCGACAAGACCGAGGTGCGCTACAACGCCGACTGGCTGGCGCCGCTGACCTTCGCCGATCTCATCAGGCTGTCCTCCCACTTCACAGTGCAGCAATTCCTGGCCCGCGAGAACTTCGCCAAGCGCCACGTCAAGGGCGATCCCATCTGGCTGCACGAGTTCTTCTACGCGCTGATGCAGGCCTACGACGCCGTGACCCTGGAGACGGATGTGCAGATCGGCGGGACGGAGCAACTCTTCAACCTGATGGCTGGCCGCAAACTCCAGGAGGCCCTCGGACAGCGGCCTCAGATCTGCCTGACGCTGCCCATCTTGGTGGGAACCGACGGCCACCAGCGCATGGGCCAGAGCCTGGGCAACTACATCGGCGTGAACGAGCCGCCGGAGGAAATGTACGGCAAGGTGATGAGCATCCCCGATCACGCCATGCGCAACTACTTCGACCTCCTCTCCAGCTTCGAACCGGCCCAGATCGCCGACCTTGAGAAGAGAATGGCTGACGGAAGCCTGCATCCCATGGAGGCCAAGATGACGCTGGCCCGCGACATCGTCACCATCTACCACGATGCCGAGGCCGCAGCCCGCGCCGAGGCTCACTTCAAGCGGGTCTTCCGAAAAGGGAAATTGCCCGAAGATATGCCCACCCACGAGCTGGCCGCCCCCCAGAACATCGTGGACCTGCTGGCGGAGGTCGGTCTGGCGCCGAGCAAGAGCCAGGCCCGCCGCCTCGTCGCCCAGGGCGGGGTGCGTCTGGATGGAGAAAAAGTGAAGAGCATCGAGGAAACGGTGATACCCGGTGAGGAGGCGATCCTTCAGGTGGGCAAGCGGAGGTTTGTGAGGATCGTGAAAAAGTAGCGTTCGCACTCCCACCTTAAATTCAAGCCCCCTCGATTGGAAATCGAGGGGGCTTTTTTACCTTTAGCCCTCACCTTCCCCTGCCCTGCCCCGCCCCGCTCGCCCCCTCACTCTCCCAAATCCTGTCCTGAGCCAAGCCAGGGTTGGAACTGGACACTGGCGTTTTTTCGTAGTGACGACCGTAGTGACGACTGAAGTCGTCTACAATGGAGCCCAAGCGACTAAAGTCGCTACTACGAACTTCATATCCAGGGCCAGCGGAAATTCGCCAGACTCCAGGTTGGAAGATGAAGGGAGGGCATATGCATCAACTTAAAGTGACATCGTGCCTGGCGAGGCTGCACAGCGACTTCATCGCCGTGCGGCCCTGGCAAGCACCACATTATCCTTAACTTGATGTGTATGGGGGGTTATGCCACTACTCCAAATAGACGGTAAACGCCGCATAGACATAGTCGCCCTGCTCCCTCTTGATCTTGAGTTTGAACTCCGTGTCGCCGTAGATCGCCACATCTGCTATAAAGCCCTGGCCCTCCACCGGCTGTTCCCCGCCACTTCCGATTTTGAGCCAGACGCCCCTGGCACACTCTACGCTCCAATAGACACTGAACCTTTCGCCAGGATCGACTTCATCGGCAGTCGGGCGGAAAAGCCAGACTATGGGATCAGCACACCCGCTGCCGGTGACGTAGACCGTCAGCTTATAGGTCTCCTGGCTATCGTCTTGCCTGGTCACTGCGGCCTCATAGGTGGTAGTGATGCTAGGGCAAACCTGGCGAGAACCCTGGCCATCAGCTCCCACCTTGGCGTAGCCAAATCCATACTTGATATGAAGCTTCTTGATGCCGGTGAAATTCCAGCTCAGTGTGGTGCACTGTCCGACCTCGAGCTGGGTATCTGCGATGAGGAACGGCGGCACGGTGACCGACTCAATGTTACTGTACTCCCCGTACCCCCACTGGTTGCGACCGCGCACGCGGTAGTAGTAGGTTCCGGACGTTCTGCCGGGATCAGGCACCGACCAGGAAGTGCCAGCACCATCGTAGACTATGGTCGGGCTGGAGAAGCCAGCGTTGTCGTCCTCCTGCAGGACGTGAGTGTCTGCCAGCTCTGCCGGAATCCAGCTCACTGTGTAATACCCATCCCCATCCGTGTTGTCAATAGGATTCAGCACGGCTTGATAAGGTATGGGTGGCCAGCGCTTTGCTATGAACGGGAAGAAGTAGCGATGGTACACCACAATCGTCGTGTCGGTGGCAGAGTCCCGGATAGTGGGACTGAGCTGCGATGTGGCGGTGACGATGGTGGTGTCCGTCAGACCAACGGCGTCCGAGGGGACGGTCAGGCGGATCTGGAAGGGCGCTGTCATTTGCGCGGCGACCTGCAGCGACAGCGTCCCCGTCGGCTGAGTTGCTCCCACCAACTCCACCGGCCAATCCCGCGTTGACAGCACCTCCAACTGAAACGTGTCCGTCGTCGTGCCGGTGTTCGTCAGGATGTGATCGTAGAAGATGGTATCCCCGGCGTAGGCTTGCTGTGTATGGTCTGGCCCGATCTCCACCCCTGGGCCTTGAAGAGCAGACGCCCAACCGACCAACAGCAGCGCGCCTACGATCCCCATCAATACACACGCCACCAAAAAACTAATAGCTCTCAATTGTTTTCCCCATTTGTCCAACATTTTTGTACCTCCTTGTTGTCTTATTAGCGGAGAAACCAGGTTTCTTAATCGCGCTCCGGCATCTCCGCCCCCTGCTTCTCGGCCCAGGCTTCGCGAACTTCGGCCACTACGAAGACGGAGCCGGTGGCGCAAATCAGATCCTGCGGGCTGACCACCCCCAAAGCCAAACCCAGGGCCTCGGCCACGCTATCGCTGACCATGACCCCCGGCCTCAGAGCCAGGGCCTTCTCCCGAAGCACGCCAGCGTCCGCAGCGCGAGGGTGCCTGGCCTGGGTGATAATAATCTGCTGAGCCAGAGGGAAAAGCTCTCGCATCATTCCCTCAATGTCCTTATCAGCGGAGGCGCCGAAGATCAGGATCAGGTGGCGATAAGCAAACAGCTCTTCCAGGGCGGCTTTCAGCTTCGCGGCCGAGTCAGCATTGTGGGCGCAATCAACCACCACAAACGGCCTCTGTCCCAGGATCTCCAGCCGCCCCGGCCAGCGCACCCGCCGCAGCCCCTCCCTGACGCTGGCCTCAGGAACGTTGACGCCCCGCTGCCGCAGCTTCTCCATAGCGGCGACGACTACCGTGGCATTATCCAGTTGATGCCTGCCCAGCAAAGGTATCCAGAATCCGTGATTCGTGATTCGTGATTCGTGACTCGTGACTCGAAACCGCTGCCCCTCCAGATTCGCCTCCCCCGCCTCCCACATCCAGTCCCGGCCGATCACCGTTAGCTCGGCCTCCTTCTCCCTGCAAACCTCCTCGATGACGGCCATAGCCTCCCGCGCCTGGGGAGCACTGACAACCCAAGCCTGGGCCTTGATAATGCCCGCCTTCTCCCGCGCGATCAGGGGCAGGGTCTCGCCCAGGATATGAGTGTGATCGTAGCTGAGGGAGGTTATGACAGCTACCAGGGGGTTGACCACGTTGGTGGCGTCCAGCCGGCCACCCATACCCACCTCCAGAACAGCGAACTCCACCCCCTGCTCAACGAAATAGAGAAAGCCCAGGGCGGTGATGATCTCGAAGGTGGTGATACCCTCGACCTGGCTCACCAGGGGTTGCAATTGCTCGATGAGAGAAGCCACCGTTTCCTTGGGGATCAACCGGCCGTCAACCTGAATCCTCTCCCGGAAGGTATGCAGGTGCGGCGAGGTATAGAGACCCGTCCGGTAGCCAGCCGCCCGCAGGACAGATTCGCTCATCGCCGCCACCGAACCCTTGCCCTTGGTTCCGGCAATATGAATGGACTTAAAGCGCAGGTGGGGGTTGTCGAGCAAGACCAACAGCTTTTCCACGCGAGCCAGATCAAAGTACTCAGGCCCGTACAGGTAAGAGCTTTTCTCCTCGTAATCGGTGAAGCTGTAGATGTAGTCGAGCGCGTCTTTGTATGTCAACATACCCTGTCAGCCGACCCAACGGGTAGCCATTGGGTTTTGGACTTTGGATTTTGGATTTGTGGTTCGGCGCTTATTGTATACCAACTGAGCCAAAAAGTAAAATGCGGAAATGTTCTTGACTATTCGCCCATAATCTGGTAAACTTCAGGTGGCAAAGCTGAGCGCCGAGCTGGCGGATATGACAGCGAATTAAAAGGATTCACCGAATTCACGACGCCGAATTCGGTAAATCCTGAAATTCGATGTCATATTTTGGCACAGCCAAGCCAACAATGCAGAAAAGCCAAGATCAGTAGTATGAAACAGCAATAACAAGCGAACCACTGAGGAGGTACCGCTAATTTGAAATACTTCTTAGCTCTAGTGATCGTGTTGGCCCTCGTGGGGCCAAGTATGACCGGCTGCTCAGCCCGCCCCCTGCTCTACGACGTAGAGTTCTATCCTGAGGTGATCTCACCGAACGCCGACGGGCACGACGATGCCGCCAACATCCTCTACAAACTCTCCCGCAACGCCAGCCTGTCCATCTACTTCGTTGACCAAGCCGGAGAGCGGCACTACCATCGAAATGAAGAGCGCCGTTCGGCCCAGGACGAGCCCTACTGGACCCTCTTCGGCGGGGTCGTGGATGTGTCCGACGGCGGCCCAGTCAAGAGGCGCATGATGCCCGATGGGCAGTACACCTGGATCATCGAGGCCACCGACGACAGTGGCCACACCGAGAAGGCGGAGGGCAGCTTGACCATCGTTGACGCCGACACGGCCGTTCCTGAGATGCGGAACTTCAGCGTCTATCCCCAGGTTTTCACCCCCAATCAAGACGGCATAGACGACCGGGTGGCCATCACCTTTTACCTGACCAAGGAGGCCGAGAGCTACCGAGTCTACCTGGAGGATGAGGAGGGCAATCGCTATCCCATAGCCGAGAAGGAGAGGGAGGTAAAACCTGGCCAGCCCGGCATGCACATATACGACTACGAGGGCGGGGTGGACTTAGGGGCTACTCCCCCACCCGATGGCATCTACACCGTGGTGGCCGAGGCTGAGGATCTGGTCGGCAACAAGACGGTGATAACCAGCACCTTGACTTTCATGGACGGTGGCGTCCCCCGGGCCGACATAGTGAACGCCGACGTGGACTTCGCTCCCATGATCGTGCCCCTGGGAGGCACCCTGACCTTCACCGCCACAGTGGAGAACTTCGGCGCGGTGCCCATCCGCACCACAGGCCCCTCTCCGGGAACCACCTACGAGAGCGACCAGAACTTCAACAGCCTGGGCTGGTACGAGGAGCCGGGAGCCTGGCGCCTGGGCATTGACTTCGAGACCAACTCCAGCGGCCGCCCCTATCCCTATCGCTTCGCCATCGGAGACGATGATGACCTGGAGATCAGGGTTATCAGAGGCAAGGAATACCGCTATCTGATGCCTGGCCAGCGGGCCACCGTGGTCGGCCACATCCACATCGTGAATGAGCCCCCTCGCAACCCCATCTACTTCTTCGCCGGCCTCATCCACGAGGACGTGAGAATTGACCCCTTCAACGACCACGTGGATCCTCAGGAGATTTCTATTGGGTTTTAGCTACACTTTCGAGATCTCATCGTGGTGGCCGCTCTAGACTACGCCAGCACCAAGACGCGGGAAAAGACAGTGTAGTTGAACTGACTTGACAAAGATCAGAAGCTGCTTGGGTCAAGTACTTTGAAAAACAAGACCACACTTCCGTAATGAGGTGTGATTTTTGCTTCATGGGGGAGTGGTTCCCTGCCGTAGGAGAGGTTGGGACAGACCAACAGGCATGGGAAAACCGGTCGGGGGCATGACATCTTTGTCATGAAAATGCTAGGCGATTGTTGACAAAATGCCCTTGAACTGGAGACAGTTATGTGCTATAATAATAACAAATACTCTTATGGGCAATTAGGCTCTGCAGGGGATTGTCCCCTCATTACCGTTCGCAACCGATTACAAACAGTGCATAGGGAAGGGATTAGCTCCGACCAGAATGTGGTAGCTTGTGTTGGTGGGCCGGGAGAAGGGTGAGCGATGTTCCAAAAGGATAAATGGCCATTCGTTCCTGTTTGCTTAGGCGAGATCATAGACGAAGACACCCTGGCAGTTATCGAATCGGGATGTTGTGAGCGATTAGGGAGACCGTTGACTCTCCTTGACCATGATCCCCAAACGGGGGGCCTTACCCATCGAATCGAATCCATCAACTTGAGGCAACGATTTGAGGATTTCTGTAGCCTCCTGCGGGATGAAAAGCGGGTTCAGGGCGGAGATGAGGCTTGCAAGAAGTGCAATACGGAGCAGGCGCAAGCTTCATTACAAGAATTCTGCAAGACAGGCGATCCTTTCCGCACCTTCACATGCTACATGGGATTGCAGGAAGCGACATACTTTATCCGGGTCCGCAACCAGCCGGTGGCACTTATCTATTCCGGTCAGTATCGCCCGCCGGAGGGAATCGATGAGACACAGGAGAGTGTGCGGGCATTGGGAACTGGACGCTATGCACGCGTTTACCTAGATGATGTTACCAGGCGGGAATTGTTGTCGCTGGCGGAGAATCTACGTCCTGCCCCTGCAGACCTTCGTGATCGCCTGAGACGTGAAGCGAAGCATATTCAAAGAATTACTGAAGCCGAGTATTGGCAGGCCAAATACCAATGGGAACAGGGCTTCTTAGACAGCCTGCAGGTTCCTCCTGTGTACGATGAAGCGGTCAGCTTAGAAGAACTCCGCCGAAGTGTGCGCGGCCAGATGGAGCGTATTCGGACCTTCTGCCGCACTGAGTATGCGGTGTTCTTTTGTAGCATCCAGGAGGGTGCTACTGTGCTCGCCCCCTTGGCCGAGGCCGGAATCCCATCTGGGATGGCAGAGAGTCTTCCCCACTTCAACTGGAGGAAAGCAGGGTTGCCACTGGGGAACTTCGAGGCTAAGGCATGGGACGTGGCCCAGTGGCATCATTCAGCAAGGAAAAGAGGTATTCGAGGTGGCAATAGCGAATACTTCGTCGGAGCTAGTTGCATTATGCCGACATCTCTAGGTGACAAATCTCGGGGGGTCCTCGTTCTCGGCCCACTTGCACAACAGGTTGATATACAAGAAGAGCAACGTTTCCTGGTAGAGATCACCGAGGCCGTCGGTTTGCTCGCCCTAACGGGGCTAGACGTATTCAATCTGGAGCGAGAACGTCACCGATGGAGGAGCACGGCGACCCTACTTACCCACCAGTTGCGGACTGCACTCACCCCAATCACAGCCCAAATCGGCAGAGCAAAGGTTCTGGCTCAGAAAGGCATAAGCGGCACTGACGTTGAGCGTGTCACTGAGTTCCTAGGCAGAGCGGAAGACATGGCTCTGCAGCTGGCACAGAGGGCTAAACAAACCTTAGCGGGTCACGTTGTGCAGCTAGAGCACCAAGACCTGGATTTCGAAAGGTACCCACTTTCTGCGCTGGTAGCAAACTGTGTAGAAGGCTTCGTGCCCGAAGCTGAAAAGAGACGCCGCAAACTGGTTGTTGATAAGAGTGTAGAGTTGCTGCCCGAGGCCGAGGTAGATGTTGCCCGTCTCACGATCGCCCTCAGCAATCTGATTGAGAATGCAATCAAATACTCTTATCCTGGTACAACAATTCGCATACGTGCTGATCTTGATTCTGTGGTGGCTTGCGATCTACCGGCTGCGGTGATAGAGGTGGATGACATTGGGGACACAATTCGGGAGGAAGACCGACAGCGTATCTTCGAGGAAGGTACCCGTGGGCTGACTAGGGCTAAGATGGGGCGTATTTCTGGGTCTGGACTGGGCTTGTGGGAGACTCGTTCTGTGGTGGAGGCACATGGCGGAGAAATCGGTGTATTTTGCGAGCCCACCCAAATCCAGCGACGCCAGGGCCTTGCCTACCGTGTCATCTTTACTGTGAAGATCCCGCTCAGCCAGAAAGATGTCAGGGAAAGGGGTTAATTATGCAAAATAAACAAAAGAGGATTTTGTTATTTGAAGAAGACTTTGAGAGTATGCGCGATCTCAAAGAGCATCTCGAGGAAGAGTTGGGATGGCATATGGAACTCACGGCGGCAAAGAGCTTGCTCAAGCGTCTTAGCCGTGACCAGTTTGACCTGATTGTTGTAGATCTCATGATCCATCCCATAAGCCTGGGCGCCGACGGCCAGGAGGTCCAGAATGTCCAGTTTGAAGGCGTGTCTTGGCTGAAAACCGGTTTGGAGTTCCTACGGCGCCTACGAAAGGGACAGTTCAGCAAGGAACCGGGGATGGGTACTTCTCCTGACGTTCCTGTCATTATTCTCTCAGCCGTGGCCGACTATTCAGTGGAGAACGAATTGGAGGAGGATATCCAGATCGAGGGATATGTGGAGAAACCCTTCAGGCTGGAGGACTTGGTCGAACGCATACGCAGGTTGTTGCAGGAGTAAGCACCATGCCCAACAGCCATGAGATCCGGAGCACCAGTGATTCACGTCGTGATGCAGCAAGGCATCACCGTATTCTACTCGCCCTGGAGCGGGCCACGGATGAAATTAGGCGCATGGAACGAGACGGCCACCCGGACATTGATCAGGTGCTCGATAGGCTTCTGCCGGACTTGGCTGCAGCACTGAACGCCAAACAAGCCTTCGTAGCTGCGCTACGGGAAGATGAAGGCAGAGGAAAGAAACGGTTCGAGTTGACCGCAGTATACCCTAGAAAGGATCTGCTCAGCCACTGCCTCGAATGGTCGGGATTGCTGCAACAGCTTATTGAGGATGGGAAACCGCTAGTCATTGATCCCCTTGGGGAAGAGTCGCGAGACCCCATTGCAGGGCTTGAAATCTTTGATGCCACGTCTGCGGTCTTAGTCCAAACGCAAGTTGCTGGCCAGGTGCGCATTGTAGGTATCTGCAATAAGGCTGATCCCGATGTGGGGCCCTACTTGGCTGCTGACAGAATGGCACTTGACAACATCGTAGAGCTGGTGGCCATGGGCGCCCGGGTAGGCGAGCGGCGTAGACGAGAATTGGAGATCATTCAGGAGACCTCTGCGGCGATCAATTCCTCTCTTGACGTCCAAGAGGTTCTAGGAACGATCGTGGACTCGATTATCCAAGTCACGGGATGCCAGAAGTCGGCTATCTTCCTTGTGGACAAAGATAGAAATGAGCTCAATTTGGAGATGGCCCGGGGTCTAAGCAAGGAATATGTTTTGGGCTCGAGGTCATTGGAGGTAGGCCCAAAGACTAGGGCGGCGGTCATCTTCTATGGGGCACCCATCGCAGTGAGGGATACAGAAGCGGAGCGCAGATTCACTGTCTACAAAGAGTTGGGTCGTCAAGAAGGGTTTAGGGCCTTCATAGATGTTCCTATGAAGATCAAGGAAGAGACAATCGGGACTATAACCGCTTACTACGCCGAGCCTCACGACTTCTCTAAGGAGGAGATTGACCTCCTTGCCACTTTTGCCAACCACACGGCTATTGCCATTCAGAACGCTCAGTTGCGTAGGCGAGAACTAGAGGGCATCCTCGCGACTTCGGATGCAATTAGAGCTACACTTGACCTAGACGACCTACTTCCACTGATTACCAGCAAAGCACAGAAGGTTTTTGACGCCTCTGCCACAAGCTTGATGTTCTGGGATGAGGCGGAAGAGAACTTGGTTATAAAGGCTAGCTGTGGCTTGTCTGATGAGTATGTCCAGCAACAATGTATTTCCAAAGAGAGGGTCTGTGCTGCAGCCACTTCGAATGGTGGATTCCATCCCCTTGTCACGCCCGATGTGCGTCTTGAGCCCTTTGGACAGCGAGACCTTTATGAAAAGGAACATCTCTGTACGGTTCTGAGCACGCCGCTTCTGGTGTCTGATAAGCTGATTGGTATTTTGAATATTTACAGCAAGAAGGAGCCTCGTGAATTCACTCCGGGCGAAATCGAGTTGGCTACAATCCTTGCCAATCAGGCGGCCATTGCTATTGAGATCGCTCAGCTCCACCAACAGACCAAACAACGCGGCGAACAGCTTGAAGCTCTTGATCAAATTGCATTGGACATCGCCAGGCGCCTAGAAACAAAGGAACTCCTGCGAGCGATCGTGGAGCGGGCTACAGAGCTGGTTCAGGGCACCGGCGGGGGTGTCTACCTATTCATCGAGGCAGACGAAGCGTTCAGGTCAGAGGCGGTGCACGGGCTCCCTTCCGAACTGGAGGGGATACGGATAGAGAAGGACAAAGGTGTGATTGGCCAAGTCTTGCGAACCAAACAACCTGTCGACGTGGCAAACTACCAACGCTGGCCAAGTAGGTTGCGGAACCTTGACAAGTTCAAGCTGACAGCCGTTGTAGGCGCACCCATCATGTCGGGAGACCGCTTCCTCGGCGCTATTGCTGTGCACGACACCAGAGAGGGAAGGGTATTTGGAGAAGCCGAGAAGGAATTGTTGCTGAGGTTCGGCAACCACGCATCTGTGGCGCTTGACAATGCCCAGGCCTATGCTGACTTGAGAGAAGTCAAGGATTATCAGGAACGACTCGTCGGGACTTCCCTGGATGGGATTATTGCCGTTGACAAAGAAGGCTGGGTCATAGTTTTCAATGACGGAGCTGAACAAATCCTGGGATACAAGCGGGATGAGGTGCTGGACAGAAAGAAACGGGTAGATGCACTGTACTGGAATCCGCAAGAACCACGAAACATTAATTCACTCCTATGCGATCAGGAGAGACTGAAGAACTATGAGACGACTGTCAAGAGTAAGGATGGCGAAAGAATCCCTATCATGCTTTCTGTGACCTTGCTGCGTGATAGTAAGGGGAATCCCATAGGCAGTGTAGGTTTCTTCAAGGACTTGCGACCGATCAAGCTCTTGTTAGATGTGACGAATACGGTAGCCCATGCTCAGAGCTTGAAAGAGGGTCTGGACGCTCTTGCTGCGAAAATGGTCACCGGCCTGACAACCGCTTTCTGTCACATTATGCTTGTAGACGATAGCTGTCAGGAGATGGAGGTCCAGGCTGCATATCCCATTCCACGACCGCAAAGCTCTGACTTGCAATGGGATCCTCAGGTGGGTAAACTGATAGGCATCTCTGAGGTTCCCGCTATGGAGCGCTTGTTACGGATGAAGGAGCCTTGCTCTTTCCGCAAAGGTGACATTGTTGAGGGCATAGATATCGTAGAGCACATTCGGAAGGGAGTAGCGTTAGAGGGAACGTTGGAGTCTGCGTTGGTGATCCCTCTGCGAACTGGTGAGAAGGTCCTTGGCTTCTGCACTGTTGGTGAGATGCGCAATTGGGAACGAAGCCCGTTCTCACAAGAAAAGATAGAGTTGGCTCAGTCTATAGGTGCCCATGCCGCGATTCTTATTGATAGGATGCGATTGCATGAACAAACAACACGTCGTCTACGCGTCCTATCCAAACTTTATGAAGTACTAAGTGCCTTACGCACAAATCCTGATCGAGACCATAATCTCAATCTGATTACCAGCACCCTTATGGACCTATTTGGTGCAGATACTTGCACTGTCGGCCTTTTCAACCCTGAATTGACTCGCCTCAAGTTCGTGGTGGGGCAAGGATTGGAGAAATTGCCTGATTACTCCACACGGGTTCTGCCACCAGACTTGCTGTCTCATGTTTGTGCAAACTCGGAACCAATTGTCATCCCGAATCTCGGCGACAGACCTGACCTGCAAAAGGTTCTTGTCAGACCGGATTTGCGATCGTTTCTTATCATGCCCCTGCTTGGAAGAGAGCGTCCGCTTGGTGTCATAACTGTGGGGAGTGTCTCTGAGATTCGGCTATCCCCGGAGCGTCGGAATATGCTGGAGGCTTTGAGCGGGCAAGCCATTCTTGCCATTGAAGAGACAGAAAAGAGGGCTCAACAACTCGATAGCTTGCTCAGGATCTCTCGTACGATTATCTCTCCGCAAGGTCTCCAGACAGTACTTCAAGAAATCGTTGAGAATGTCGTCAACGGATTGGGAGTTGAGGTAACAACTCTCTATGCCTATGATGCCGAGAAGGAAGAATTTGAAATGCCAGTGACTGCTGGCCCCCTTTATCATGAGGAAGAGATGAGGTCTCCATCAACCAAAGACTCGGTGGTTTATAGGGTGTTGCAGAGACAAGAGCCGTACATTGTGATTGATGTGGAGCACGATGAGCTTGTGACCAGGGAATTCACGCGTAGAGAGAAGATAAAATCGTGTGTCGTGTTTCCTCTCAGAGTGAGTGGCAAGCCTGTGGGAGTGATGTTTGTCAACTACAGAAAGTCACACTATTTCACACCATCGGAAGTAGACACGTTTCAAGTCTTCGCCAACCAGGCGGCAGTCGCAATAGAGTATGCTCGCCTGTACAGGTCAGTGACGGAGAGGCTGGAAACGGCGAATGCTATGGCTTGGATAGGCACGGCGAGCTCTCTATGGGCCCACGAGGTGCAGCAGAAGACCTTCTCGATCTGGACCGACGCGGCCAGTTTGCGTGACCACATGTCTGACAGCAAAGCTCAGGAAATCCTCGCTCGCATCGAAGCCGAGGTAGCCTCCCTTGGGGATGTCATCCCTAGACTACCTAGCAGCGATATGGAGGAAGCCGTCGAGTTGGACAAAGTCTTAGCGGATGTACGTGAGAGGAGAGCAAGAGAATTGCAGGATCATGGCATCTCGGTAGAATCGAATCTCGCAGAGATGCCTCCTGTTTGGGCCAATTATCAGTGGTTGGTCGAGGCCTTTGATTGCCTAACCAAGAATGCCATCAGGGCTATGCCTGGTGGCGGCACGCTAACTTTCACAGGTGAACTTGGCGGTGATAACGTGTTCATCGAGGTAATAGATACAGGGAAGGGGTTCCCCGAGCACGTTCGCAGTCAGCTCTACAAGGAGCGCGTGACAGGTGCTGATGCAGAAGGTATGGGAATTGGGCTTCTACTGGTCAAGACCATCTTCAATCGATATGGGGGTGACATAGACTTGCCCCACCTGGACGAACGGGGGAATGTCTTCCCCATCAAGTTGCCTATCGCCAAGCAAAACAGTGAGGGATAAGTCATGGAACCCAAAGGCAATATTTTGATCGTGGATGATGAACCTAGCGTGCTTGCGTCCCTGAAAAATTTCCTGGCGGGGCGCGGGTATTGCGTCTACGCTGCTGAGACTGCAGAAGAAGCGCTTCGTCTCGCCAGGGAGGAGATAATCGATCTCGCGATCATTGACATCAGACTCGTTGATCACCGAGACGAGGAAGATGTCACTGGACTCGATCTTACTGCTCAGCTTGATCCAGCCATTGCCAAGATCATCCTCACGGCCTATGAGGGTCCCGAACTTGTGCGCAGAGCTCTAAGCCAGCGAGGCATAGCCCTTGCGGTTGATTTCGTTTTCAAGAAAGATGGCCCCTATAAACTCTTGGAAGCCGTAGAGATTGCCTTTCAGACCAAAGTGTGTTTAAACTCTGAGCTGAAGATCATCTTCGAGAAGGGATTGTCCTGGAGTACGCTGGTGGGGATGATCAAAAACTACAGAGAAAAATCTGATGAAGCCAGAAGGAAGGCCGCAATGGTACTGGAGAGACTGGTACGCAAGCTCTTTGATAAAGCTCAAACCCTTCGCATGTTGCGGATAACACCTGGCAGAGGTGGATGTGGAGTTGTCCTGGCACAACCATCTTTCGATGGCGTCCCCGGCTCAGGAGTTGTGATCAAGTTTGGGCCACGCAAAACCATAAGCACGGAGGTCGACAACTATAAGCAGTGGGTAGAGCCTTTTGCCGCTCAACGTGCCACTCAGTTTAGAGGAGAACCTGCCAAGATTCTAAAGCTCGGAGCCATCAAATACTCCTTTGTAGGCGGAATGCCCGCTGATCTTGTTGATTTCAATGCCTACTACCACCGAACCGATATCTCCGTAGATACGATCAACGAGACTTTGCGTTATCTCTTCGAAGAAACATGTGAGCACTGGTATAAAGGCACGCGAGCGCCACGTGAACATGAAAAGAAGCCGCTAGATGAATGGTATAAGGAGCAGTTGACCCTCGATGCGAAACATATTAGGGAGCTAAAGGACGTCCTGCAACAACTTATGGAAAGCGAGATGCTTTATGCACACATGTTTCATCTGAAGGACAAACATGGTGTCCAAGTCACTCTGGGGGCAGAGACTCTTGATCTTCCTGATCCTATCCATTTTACCTTGGAAGTACACAACAGTGGAAAAGGCAGCACCCTTTTCCCTGTTCCTTCTCTTGCCGCCATAACTCATGGTGACCTCAATGGCACAAACATATTGGTGGACAAAGACGGGAAGACCTGGCTCATTGATTTTTTCAAGACAGGATGGGGTCCTGCTCTTCGTGACTTTGCCGAACTTGAGACCGTCATCAAGTTTGAATTGCTCCAGACGGATAGCTTGCTGGCCCGATATGAATTGGAAAAGGCTTTGCTGGCGCCTCGCACCTTCAGCGAGTCCATCCCATTTGAAAATCGCTCCCGTGTTCCTGAGTTGGAAAGAGCACGGGCAACCATCCAACGGCTGCGAGAACTGGCCCGCTCTCTAACAGACATCGAGGACGTACGTGAGTACTACATTGCGCTTCTCTTCTACGCCCTGAGGGAAATCATCGGTTTTACATCCAAGCCAGAGGGGATGAAGTGCTGCAACATTAGCCAGTATCATGCCTTGTTGTCGGCCGCGATGATCTGTGATATGTTGCCCTGGTGGCCAGCCCAGGAGAATGGCTCAGTGTTTCTTGCCCATGAATATAAGGAACCTTGGATAGAGCGCATCTATAAGGAACTCAAGGATTGCATCACGACGCAAGGCCATGGCGTTGTCCACCCTAAAGATAAAGCTCCAGGAGGGATATTATGGGCGAGAATTGCGCAGATGATTGATGGATCATCCATGGGTTTTTATGAGATAACGACAATAAACGGCAATGTTTGCTTTGAGCTCGGCTATGCAATGGGTGCGAGGAAACCTTTCTTCGCCCTAGTAAATACAGATTACGTAAACGTGCAGAGGGTGCCAAATATCCTGGGTGGCGAGTGGTGGGTTACCTATGACTCAGACCAAGAATTGCAGGACAAAGTACAGCGTATCCTGTCTCAACAGCCTCACGCGGAGCCGTGGCATTTCTTCGAACAAGAAGACTTTAAAGAGCGGGTACAACAGGTCAAAACTCAAAAACGCTCCGCGCTTCTGGCTGTCGCCAATGTGCCTCATCTACGGCAAGATGTAATGCCAATGTTGGAGAGCGTTCTTCGGAGAACTTGCAACTGGGAGGTTGAGATTCTTCGCATTGAGGACGAAAAGGATATACAGGAACTATACCTTAAGATGGCGAAGTATGAGCTCGTAGTTGGCTGCTTCGCTTCAGATGACATCTTGGGAGCTCAACATGCCAATGCTGAGTTAGCGTTGGCTCTGGGTATGACATGTGGGATTCAGAAGAAAGTCATCATCTTACAAGAGGAAGGGTGCAAGACCTTGGCGGATGTAAAGGCACTGACACGCAAGTTTAGAGGCAAGGGCGAGGGTGAGATCGCGCTGGTAGATGAACTCAAACGGCAATTCCCTCGTAGATGTCGAAAATGAGAATCTGACTGAAGGAGACCTACAAAGCAATGACAAATGGCCAACCTATTCAAACCTCTCTGCCACTGATCTACCGCCGCGAGTATGCCCAGCGTATCTTCTTTGTTCTCCACGCTGGTGACTCCTGCTCCATCGTCGGCGTGAGCGGCACGGCCAAGAGCAACCTGTTCCGCCACCTGCTGAACCTTGAGGTACAGCAACACTACCTGGGCGACGCCTGGCAGAGTCATCTGTTCCTGCCTGTGGACTCCCACGCCCTCGGCGAGCTTTCAGAACGTGCGATGTATGACTTGCTCTTGGAACGCCTGACTGCCGAAATCACAGAGCGCGGCGTAAGTGATGATTTGGTGGCCAGGGTGGGGCAACTTCACGAGCAAGCCTTGCCCTCGACCGATCCCCTGACTTGGCAACGCACCTTCACCAAGGCTGTGCGGGCCGTGATGAATGCCGACGCCACGCGCCATCTGATCTTCCTCTTCGACCAATTCGACGAGGTCTATGAGACCCTCAACCCACGCTTCTTCGCCAAGCTGCGAGCCATCCGGGACGAGTACAAGTACCGCGCTTCCTACGTCACCTTCACCCGTGATGAGCTGCCCCGCCTGCGCCAAGGTCCCGAGTGTGAAGAGCTTTATGAACTCCTCTCCCCTAATGTCATTGGCCTGGGGCCATACAATTATGATGACTCATGGGTCCTTCTGCGCCGTGTGGCGGGGCGATATGGCCTTACACCTGACCCTGCCCTGGGCGACCGCCTCATCGCCTTTACCGGTGGCCACCCCGGGTTCCTTAAAGCAGCTTATATGGCCACCATGCGTGGCAGCCTGACCTTGCCTGACACTGACCCAGAGGCCATCCAAACCTTGCTGGCCGAGGCTGATGTGCGTACTGAGTGCCTTAAGCTTTGGGATAGCATCGGCGAGGATGAACGCGAAGCCCTGTCTGACATAGCGGGAGGGTTCCAATTACTAGAGAGCGAACGAGACGAATTGCAACTCCTCAAACTCAAGGGCTTGGTGACTGAAAGAGAAAATGGCACGACAAACATCTTCTGTGACCTGTTCAAAGCCTTTGCAACAAAGCTCGCACCTGCTAAAGCAAGGGACTTGAAATTAGACAAGCGATCTGGTCGAGTTTGGGTTGAAGGCAAAGCAGTTGAAGAAGAACTGACTAAGCTCGAATTTGCGCTTCTCTGTTATCTCTACGATAGGTGCGGAGAAGTCTGTACCAGGGATGAAATAATATACGCCCTGTACCCTGACGAGGCAAGAGATCCCAGTGCGGCAATACCCGATAGCCGAGTGGATACTCTTATTGGACGGCTGCGTGAAAAGATCGAGCCGGATCGCGGTAGACCCAGGTATATCATTACCGTTCGCGGTAGGGGGTATAAGCTGAGCATTGGCAAATCTGGCGCGGGGTGATATTGTCGGATCAGATCGTACTCGATTCAGGAGCTGCTTCCAAACTTGGGAGCAGCTCTTTTGTCTTCATTGCCAATGTTGCTGTCGTAACGTATGAATGCTGTCCACAAAATGCCATGCAATCGGATGCGGAATATGGTATCATATGGGTGATACAGAATCGATCGCAAGTCTGTTATGAGCATAGAGGGCCAAGCATATGGCATCAAAGGAAATGACAGAGAAATCTGTGCCGGTTAGAGAGGTGTGGGTTGCCCAGGCGCTGATCAAGGCACACGTACCCGGCAAGGCCGTGCCCTTGTATTTGGTGCAGCGCGATGAGGAGATAGTTGATGAGTATCGCCTGATCGGTGGCCGCTTCGAGTCTCATGATGAGGACCTTCTAGGAACGATGAAACGGGAGATGTTAGAAGAATTGGGGTTCGAGTATGGCAGAGACTACATGCTCGAAGAGCTCATCCACGAGTTAGTGGTACCAGCCAGGCTTTCTCCAACGTATGGTGTGCTGAGCTCTTACCACTATCGTCTGTACAGTGTAAAGATGGCTAGAAAGGTGCAACTGAAGGTCGGTGATAACAGGTGGGTTAGTAAGCGAGAGTTATTAGCTGGTCAGACGAATAGCGGGGAAAAGATAGCTGCCTGGCACGCCAAGACCATTGATAACCAGTTGCCGGGTGGCTTAGACGGGGTAGCGTTGAGTTTCTCGGTGGAGTAGAATTGTGAATTTGGAATAGATAACTGTACGACCAGCGCCTAGATAAGGTAAGCGCTCGCCAGTGGAGGACCGCAGTTATGGTTAGCCGGCCAAGTGCCGGGAGGAGGAAGCGAGATGAAAGCATTATCGTTCGTCCCTATCGTGATTCTCTTGGGCGCAGTCTTGCTCGGGTTCACTCTCTCACAAACCGATATATTCAACCCACACACCCGAACTGCTGAAGCAAGCCGGATCGAAGCGGAGACGGCTGCATTAGTGGCCCAGAATAAGTTTGACGAACAATTTCGGCAAATCGCGCTGAACAGGATCCAGGAGGAAACGAACATAGATCTGGAGGCACTTCGAGCGCGCCGGGCCAAGGATTTGGAGCTCATAGAGCGTGATGCTCAGCTCAAATCCAGGCTGTTCGAGCTAGCTGTGATAATTGGCCTTGGGGTTGTTGCTGTGATAGGGGGCGTTGCTGCTTTCTATCTGTTGTGCGCTGGCTTTGCTCTCTTGAGACAGCAGAAGCAACCCGCTACTGAGGTCGCCCGAGAAGGTCGCCGGGTGATTCCTTTCCCCGGTCTCCCGCAGCGTACTCGAGTCCTGACTAAAACTCCTGCGACCGCGGTGGCGTTGCTGCTTCTTGGTGTCGCCGTTTTCACCGCTAGTGCCGCTTTGTTGTAAGTGTATTCTCGTCTTTATCCAGCGGCTCTTCCGGGCCCTGGGTCTCAAATGTCCTCAGCAGGTCCTGTCCTTTTCCCTGCCCCCGGCATCTAGCCCGACGTGGGTTCGTTAGTCTCTAAGCTCCATAGACCTGTGATCCAGTCGGCCAGGCAACCCGGGCCATCATGCGCCTGTGCATGATGGCCCGGGGTTTCTTTTGGGTGGAACCTCCTGGGTAGGGCGCGATCCTCTCGTTTGATTTTGGACGTTTTTGTGGTATACTAGAAGACGTCTTCAGAAAGCTGAGAAGCCCATCCCGCTTCTGAAACTACTTTGTGATGTTTAGGACGAGTTAGCCCGGGAGGTCAATAATGAGAAAACTGATTGTCCTTAGTGCCTTAGCGTTTGTGATTCTATCTTACTTCTTGGCTGGACTGATAGGATTTGCAGTTGCAGCAGTTGTTGCCGTGGTTGCTATCCTCTCCTATCGCCTCGCCCGTGAGGCAGGTTTAGCCCGTGCCATACTTCTTGTTACCCTTATCCTTTCATTTGTGATTGGCGGTTTTGTGATCAGAACTTGGGGACCAAAGCCGACTGGAATCACTAAAGCTGAGGAGATCGCCTTCTTCGTTATCGGAGGGGCGATGGGGCTTATATCCTGGCTATCGGTGCTCCTTTCTGCATTCTTCTTATGCTCCGAGATAATTCTTGTTTCTCATGGAGGTGATAGGTGGGGATCTTTTGTCTACCTGGTAACTTCCCTGTTGCTTGAGCGTGCGGGGGCTCTCGAGATCGTAGACAGAGGTGAAGTGATAACCATAAAATCGAGAGGCCTGCTCGCTCCCTTTAGGGCGATCGGATACGTGATTATCTATCACGGAAATGCTGTTATCTTTGAACGCTTCGGACGCCCCAGCCAGGTGACAGGGCCCGGTCTTGTGCTGAAGAAGCCTTTCGAAACGATTCGAGCAGTCGTTGATTTGCGCATGCACATGGAGGAAAGAACACAGACACTGTATACCAGAGATGGAATTCCATTGGCCACTCATGTAAAAGTATTCTTTCAAATCGATTCTGGAGGTCGCGCACCTACGCCCGATGACATGTATCCATTGTCCGAACCAGCTGTGCTCAATGCAGTCTACCTTGCGCTGGATTGGAAGGCATATACCATTGAGACAGCCCTTGCCCTACTCCGCGATATGATATACAAATGTTATCTCGACGAAATCTACGGTCCCTTGAAGAAGGGCTCTCGTAGAAAGGTGAGCCCGGAAACTCATGCACAGCTCCTCCAAGGTAGACTGCAATCTTCCTTGAGTGCTACAGCGATCGCGTGGGGGGTGAAAATCCACCGGGTGGAGCTTGGAATCGAGGCGCCGCGGGAAATCGAGGAGCAGGTCCTGGCCTTCGAAAAGGCAAGAAAGGAGGAGGAACTCGAATACCAAAGATCCAGAGCTGAGAACCGCCGGATCAAGCAATTTGTCTCGCAGACTGGAGGAGACGTAACAGATTACGCTATGCTCCGCTATTTGGAGAAGGTTGGTGAGGCTGGGATAATCCCACCGTCGCTCGAGCGAATGTTCCTTGAAACTATTCAAAGAGAGAGTATTGGCCCACCCAAGGGCGAAGGAAGCGAACGCCACAAGGGAGACACCGATTGATAATCTCTTTGTCGCAAGTTCTGGTCATCTGCACGGAAGATCATGAAGCCCCTGTCGCCTTGACAGGGGCTTGCCTTTTGCCCCACCGTAAGTATAATTACCTCAGTAGAACATGTCGCTTTTACGGGGGGTAAGTTTGGACCTGGCCATCATCATCGTCAGTTGGAACGTGCGGGGATTGCTGGAGGCTTGCCTGACCTCGGTGTACGAGAGCCTGGAGGGCTCGGATTTGAAGGGCAAGGTCTGGGTAGTGGATAATGCCTCGACGGACGGCAGCGCGGAGATGGTGCGGGAGCGCTTCACCCAGGCCAGGCTCATGGCCAACGAGACCAACGTCGGCTTCGCCGCCGCCAACAACCAGGCCCTGCGGGCGATGGGCTTTCCCTCCGCTGAGCGTCACGAACTGCCCCGCTACGTTCTCCTGCTGAATCCCGACACCGAGGTGCTCGGTGATGCCCTGGCCACGATGATGCGTTTCCTGGACGGGAATCCCCAGGCGGGTGTGGCCGGAGCCAGGCTCCTCTATCCCGATGGCCACCTGCAGCACTCGGTCTTTGCCTTCCCAACCCTGGCCCAGGCCTTCCTCGACTTCTTCCCCCTCCACCATCGCCTGCTAAACTCCCGCCTCAACGGCCGCTACCCTCGCCAGCTCTACGAACGGGGAGAGCCTTTCCCCATTGACCACCCCCTCGGCGCAGCTCTGATGGCGCGGGGGGACGCCATCCAGGAGGTGGGTCTGCTGGACGAGCGGTTCTTCATTTATTGCGAGGAGATTGATTGGTGCATGAGGATGAAGAAAGCGGGCTGGGGCATCTACTGCGTGCCCGGAGCCGAGGTTGTGCACCACGAGGCCAAGAGCACTGGGCAGGTGCGGGGCGAGATGTTTGCGGCCCTCTGGAAGAGCCGCTATCTGCTCTTTGAGAAGCACTATGGTCGTTTCTATCAGTGGGCCGTGCGCCGCATCGTGCGATTGGGACTGCGAGCGGAGAAGCGTCGCGCACTGGCGGCGCACGAGCGAGGCGAGATCAGCGAAGCGGAACTGGAGAACTGCCTGGCCGCCTATCGGACGGTAGCGAAAATGTCAAAAACAGGAGGCTTCAAGTGCAACTGACAACAGTCGAATCCAGCATGATTCACGCCATCGGCTACGACGCCGAGACCCAGACCCTGGAGGTTATCTTCACCAGTGGTGATATCTATCACTACAAGGATGTGCCCCCGGAAGAGTACGAGAGCCTGATGGACGCCGAGTCGAAAGGGCAGTACGTGCGGGTGAACATCATCGGTGTCTATCCTCACCACCGGGTCTCGTGAAGAAGAATCCGAAGCTAAGCGTCATCATCCTCACCAAAAATGAGGAAAAGAATATCGCCGACTGCATCGCCAGTGTGCAATGGGCCGATGAGGTCGTGGTCTTCGACGCCTTCAGTCAGGATAGGACGGTGGAGATTGCGCGAGAGGCGGGGGCGACAGTTTTTCAGCATCCGTTCCATAACTTCGCCCAGCAGCGCAACGCCGCCCTGGATTCTGTTGATAGCGACTGGGTCTTCTTCGTTGACGCCGACGAGCGAGCCACGCCGGAGCTGGCGGTCGAAGTGCGTCGCGCCATCCAGGATGAATCGCGGTCGGGCTGGTGGGTTCCGCGCCACAATTATATCTTCGGCCGAGTGATCCGCCACGCCGGCTGGTACCCCGACTACCAACTGCGCCTCCTGCGGCACGGCCAGGCCCGCTATGATCCCCAGCGGGAGGTTCACGAGATCGTCATCCTGGACGGTGAGGAGGGGTATTTGGAGAATTCCCTGATCCACTACAACTACGACACCCTGGCCCAATTCATCGAGAGGCAGAATCGCTATACTGATTACGAGGCCGGGATCCTCTTCGACCAGAGCGTCCGTCCCAGGCCCCACAACTTCGTCTTGCAGCCACTCAGGGAGTTCAGGCGGCGCTACGTCTCGCTGGAGGGCTACAAGGACGGCTTCCACGGGCTGCTCTTGAGCCTCTTGATGGCCTACTACACTTTGGTGATGTACCTGCGCTTGAGGCGGTTGTGGCAAGGCAAATCTTGACCTAATCGGAAGGTTGTGTTATAATCGGCCATAGATTTGAGAACCAGAGGTGTTACGATTGAAAGCCCTGTTAGATGCTCCCGTTCTTGTCCTCAACTTAAACTACGAGCCACTGAACGTCTGCAACGTCAAGAGGGCCATGACCTTGATCGTGGTGGGCAAGGCCGACGTTTTGGAGAACAGCCGAGGGGTCATCCACACCCCTTCCACCACTTTCCTGTGCCCCTCGGTGATAAAGCTGGTCTACATGATCAGGCGGCCTCGTCCCCGGGTGAAGCTCACCAAGAAAGAGATCTTCCGGCGGGATAACCACACCTGCCAATATTGTGGCCGACAATCAAAGAACTTGACCGTAGATCACATCGTTCCACGCCACAATGGGGGACAGCACCATTGGGAAAACCTGGTGAGCGCGTGCCCGGCCTGCAACCACCGAAAGGGCGGCCGCACTCTCCGAGAGGCCCACATGCGGTTGCTGCAGCGCCCCTACGAGCCTCGCGCCACGAGCAGTTACCTCTTCGGCCGATACTTGAAAGAGAACGAGGAGTGGCAAGAGTTTATAGAGGGTTGGTGACAATAGAAAATGAGAAAAGGGGAGTCCGCTGGCGGACTCCCCTTTAGCTTTTCTGAAGTGTACATTCACCTTTCGCTCGCGACGGACGCTAGTCCGTCGCCCCAAGAGGCGAAAAAAGTTGCTGGATTAGCGTCCAGCAGGAGCAGCTCTTAAGCTGACTCATCCCACCAACTGCATGATGCGCGGATAGCCTTCCTCGATTAGTCTTTCGATCTCGGCAGCGCATTGGCGGTATTCATACAAAGGGCTCCCGTAGGGGTCACGTATGTCGTAGTGCCGCCCGATCATCTCGCTCAGCAAATGGACTTTGTGAGCGTGTGGGGGGAACTCCAGGCTGATGGCCTCGGCCTGCCCGCGCTCCATGGTCAGGATGAGATCAGCCTCCTCCACGTCCTCCGAGGTAAGGTCGTGGCTGCGGTGGTCGCTGATGTCAATGCCTCGCTCCTCCATCATTTCGCGACTGTAGGCCGAGGGCGGTTGGCTCTCCAGCCCCCACACGCCCGCCGAGTGTACTCTGTACTCTCCCTCCAGTCCCTCTTTATGCAGTTTCTCCCGCAGAAGCCCCATCGCCATAGGCGAACGGCAGATGTTGCCCATGCAGACG
>SDBU01002426.1_pt1 | contig 24781 bp, 25 predicted proteins | sample 2277071 | NCBI WGS metagenome assembly SDBU01 (sample SAMN10397929, study PRJNA504765) | marine sediment metagenome | isolation source: marine sediment core GS08_GC12, 126 cmbsf | place: Arctic Ocean: Gakkel Ridge, Loki's castle | collected 2008
TCGTATGGCGCCGCAGTCAAGCGCCCTGGGACTTACTTCATCGCTCCGTTAAAAGTTTCTATGTCGGCTGATGAGTATGAATATGTAACTGCAATAGCATCTTATGAAATGACTTACATTAATGAGAATAGCGCGGTATGGGGAGTTCCTCTTAATTTTTCCGATTATACGACCTTGACTCTTAACGTCGGCGCTGCCGTTAATATCGGGGGCGGTATTGTGGGTTTGCCCTGTACCGCCCATCCGTTCGAGAGTGGCGATGTTATCTGGCTTGCCGGTACGATTAATTACGAATCGAGTCAGACTTTAACAGCCGGTACAACAGTTAATCAACTGCAATTTGCCGCTAATTACGTTGCAGAGAATTTTAATGGCGACGAAACCGTAGTACAGAAGATAGTTACGGCTGTGGGTTTGGGTAGGATGACACAGGATAGTACGGGTATTTTGTATTATGGAACAACAGAACCGAAAGTTGGTAAAATTGCGGTAGATGGAACACACGATACAGATTTTCTTACTCCTGACGGCGGTTGGGTTGCAGGCGGTGCTATTCAGGGAATACAGGTTTCGAGCGATGACTCGGCACTTTATGTTTTTCTCAAAATTCCAGGTGCAACTACACGTGCTTATTTGTATAAATTTAACGTAAGTGATGGTTCCGAAATATGGGCACTTGATACCGGTGAGGCGGCGGGTGCGTTCCCTGAATATGATATGGCTATCGATTCGGAGGACAATGTGTATATATTAGGGACAGGCGGCTCTGTATTCGGCAATAATAATGCCTCTAAATTCACTTCCGCCGATGGGACAAAAACAGAATTAACATCAACGGGCAAACCTCTTGTGTCATTCGTAAACGGCGGCGGGCAATACGGCATTCGGGTTGATAATTCTTTAGGTCTTTTGATAACGGGTGGATTCCAATATACTTCTACAGCATTCAATCAGGCTGATAAATTATATAATTTATCAACCAGAACCTTTGATAACGGCAGTGGAGCACAAACAGCATTGGGCGGGACTTATGTAAATGCAGGTTCTGATTATACTTTCACTATAGGTACGCAATGTATCACGACTTGTGATGGTTATATTTATGTTGTAGTTCCCGGTAACGGTATTATTTACAAATTGGACTCGGACTTAAACATCATATCAAGTATTACCGGCCCCGATTATGCAAGAGGGATTTTTGTGGATTTGCACGGTCAACTCGTAATTATTAACCAGGACTGGGCGGTTGGGCAGAATGATATATTCTGGTTTTACGACACGAATTTGAATTATCTTGGAAGAACTACTGATGATTTTTTCGATTTAATGTTAAGAAATTGGGATGCTATTGTCGGTGGCGCTTATCAAAAAGGGAACGTCGCTTTCTTTCCCGGCATAAATATAAAGCCCTCAGCGACGGAGTACGAAACGTCGTTTTATATTCCTCCGTCCGGTTACAAAAAAGGCAGTCGCTTAACCTCCTTTGAATTTTCAACAGAACAGGCATACGTACTCGAATTTGGCAATCAGTATTTGAGGTTTTATAAATGATTAAAAGAACTATTATAATTCTGTTTTTGGTTTCAAGCTGTTTTGGAATTAACACTACGATCAACAGTTTCAATGCCGGTGAGTTATCTCCGAATCTCGACGCTGCAACGGGTTTGAAGAAGTATTACGGCGGGGCAAGGACATTAGAGAACTTCCTTGTAAAGAGTTACGGAGCGGCGGTGAAGAGGCCTGGAAGTTACTATATAGCGGCCGTTGATAATCCGGTTGACGTGATTATAGCGACAGAGGTTTTTCATCCAGACGTTAATGCAAGCTGTACTGAAATATATACAGCAGAACAGTTCAATGCTATTAGAAATGATATGGGTGAGGATAGATGTTATCAACTTATGAATGATATTGATTTAAGTGGGTATGCAGAATGGATTCCTATGGGTACCTGGAGCGATAGATTTCAATGTAAATTAGATGGTCGTGGATTTACTGTTTCTGGTATGGTTTCAACCGAAGTACATAATCTGGGGAAAGAATGGGTGGGTCGAGTTGATACGCGGGCGCAAGGACTTATTGGAATTTGCGAAGGGTTTATTCAAAATATAAAAGTAGATGTGGATATAACCATACCATCGAACGCTCGTAGAGTTGGCGGATTAGTAGTAGTTTTTCAACGAGACGAGAGTTCTGATGCTTTGTATAGATGCAAAGTAACCGGTAGCATTAGTGGTTTTGCCGCATCCCAAACTGGTGGAATGATAGGGAGTCTTAACAGGGGGCAATGCACTGAATGTGTTAGTGAGGTAAATCTTTCGTTTACGTCTGGGTTTGCTGCTCATGTAGGTGGTTTTGTTGGTTTTCAAAATGTATTTGGACAAACTCAAAACGAACCGAGTTCTGTTATAACTGATTGCTATACTACTGGTAATATTTCGGCTATAGGACTTAGAAATAGTGGGCACGTTGGCGGTTTTATTGGTGGTATGTCAAATCTAAATGTTTTGAATGGCAGATGGACCAATGTTTACGCTTCTGGAAATGCTTATTGCGAGGTTAATGCAGATGCGAGTGGTTCTGCAAGTGCCTGGGTTGGTGGTTTTTTTGGTGATTGTACAGAAGTGAAATCTAATGATTGGGGTATAGTTACAAATTGTTATGGATATGGTACGGTTGGCGGAAGTGCACCAGGTGGTACGGTATATTTAGGCGGGTTTGTTTCAGTTATGAACGTCAATGAACCACAGGAAATAAATTGTCATTATAAAAATAATGGTAACGATGCAGATTCATTAGCAACACAACAAGTTGATTCCTATTTCAAAGCTGCTGCTTCTGGTGTTTATACCGGCGATACAATATGGGATTTTAACGATGTGTGGGAAATGGTAGAAGGCGTATCTTTGCCAACCCTGCAATGGGAGGGATTCTTTACCGGCGACCCGCCGCATTATACCTACGCCATAGAGACACTCGATAATCCAGATATCCGCCTCGTACCGTTTGAGTTTTCAAGCAAGCAGGCCTATGTTTTAGAATTTGGTAACCAATATTTACGTTTTTACAAGGACGCAAACTAATGAAAAAGCTAATCTTAATACTATTTACGGTTCAAATTGCTTTTGGTATCGGCGGCCAGATTGTTGATGTGAATTCGGACCCTTACCAGATTACCACTCCATACGATACGAATACGATGAATCTGTTCGAGCTTCAGTTTGTTCAAAGTGCAGACATTTTGTATATCGTTCACGGCGATTATATGCCGAGAAAGCTTACGAGAACGGCTCATACTTCCTGGACGTTGACGGAGGCTGATTTTGAACGCGGGCCGTTCCTCGATGAAAACGATACCGATGATACGATAACCATTACAGGGAATACGACGGTTGGAAGTTCTGTAACCCTTGACTATTCAAGTACTACTCTTTGGGATGCTAACCACGTCGGGGCCCTGTGGCAGGTAACGCATACGGTAGAGGCTAATAGTGTAAACGGTACACTTTCAGCGGACGGTAATTCGACAACAATAGCTGTTTATCTTACCCAGAAATACGACTACTCAACTCATGGTACATGGACGGGTACGGTAACACTCCAAAGAAGTTTCGACGATGGAACGACGTGGAAGGACGTTTTACCAGTCCATTATGAAAACGATGGTAATATCCAATACTCTGAAAGCGAGCAGGTTGAAGACGCAATTTACAGGGTTCTTTTCGACTGGACGAGTGGGAGCTTAAATTATAGTTTTGTTACAAGAAGCCACGATCTCGACGGAGTTGTAGAGATAACGGCCTTCTCAGACGCTAACACTGTAACAGCGGAGGTCGTAAATGTTTTAGGTGGTATTACAGCTACTAAAAGCTGGGCCGAAGGCGCATGGTCGGAGCATAACGGCTATCCGTCTGCAGTGGCTATCTATGAAGAGAGGATGGTTTACGCGGGTACAACGAATAATCCTCAAACTATATGGTTTTCTCAAACGGACGATTGGGAGAATTTCAGAGCGGGGACGCTGGATTCAGATGCGTTTAATTTAACAATAGCGTCCGACCAGGTGAATGTTATACGCTGGATGGTTAATCAGACAGCTCTAATGATAGGGACCATCGGCGGGGAATGGAAAGTATCGGCGAATAGAAGCGATGAGCCGATTTCTCCGGATAATCGGTCAGCAAAACAGCAGTCATCTTACGGCTCAGCCTATATTCAGCCTGCGATTATGAGTAATGTTGTCCTATTTATCCAGCGACAGGCTAAGAAGGTACGAGAGTTGGCGTATTCATTCGAACTTGACGCCTGGGTTGCTCCTGATATGACAGTTTTAGCCGACCATATAACAGGTTCGGGGATAACTCAAATAGCCTTCCAAAAGACCCCTGACCCGACCCTATGGTGCGTTACCTCCGATGGCTACCTTGCAGCTATGACGTATAATCGAGAGCAGGAGGTTATAGCCTGGCACAGGCATACTTTCGGCGATGATGAGGTAGAATCGGTTGCTGTTATCCCCGGCGATGGTGAAGATGAGGTTTGGGTAGTAGTTAAGCGGACCATCGACGGAAGTGAGGTCAGATACGTTGAGCAGTTCCAGCCCCGCGACTGGGGCGATGATCCAAACGATATATTCTTCGTCGATTCAGGATTGACTTTCGACGGCGGGGCGGCTGTGACCATTTCAGGGATAACGAAAGCCTACCCTGCGATTATAACAGCGGTGGCGCACGGCTTCTCAGACGGTGACCAGGTGCGTATCGCCGATGTGAACGGTATGACGCAGGTGAATGATAAGGTCTTCACTGTGGGCGACGTGTGCGATTCTGACAGCTTTGAGATTAGGGATAAGACCGATACCGTCGATATTAACTCGAATGGCTTTACTACTTACGGCTCGGACGGTTCGATATGGCAGGTAGAGAACGCTTTTATCACACTGAGCCATTTGGAGGGCAGGACTGTTTATGTAGTTGGTGATGGCGGGTATGTCGGGACGGAGGTTGTTTCTGCTAACTCGATAACTTTGGACGACTATTTTAATAAGGTCCACGCGGGCCTGGGGTACACTGCTAAACTCCTGCCTGAGCGGTTGGAGATTCCCGGGCAGGGTACCGAGAGTAGAACGAAGCGGATCACCGCCGCGACGATTCGATTCTATAAGACTTTGGGTTGCGATATTGGTACCTCGTGGGATGATTACGATAGTTTCACTTTCAAGAGAGCAACCGACCCATTAGAGAAGTCAACCCCTTTATTCACAGCTGATAAGAGAATTGATATTGACGCTGATTATAGTACGAGTGCGGACATTTTCATACAGAGCAGGTTCCCGATTCCGTGTAATATTCTATTCATCGCTCCTGAGTGGGAGATAGGAAATTGATAGAGTTCAGAGAATTCAAATTTGAAGATTTAGAGCGGGTTTGCAAAGAATCCGTGGATATCGAAGCTGTTACCCATATACCACTTTGGAAGAAACATGAAGAAGTTATAACGAAAAACGGAGTTGCAAGGAGCGGTTATCTTGACGGTCTGTTAGTTTGTGTTGCCGGTATGATATTCACCGAAGAAAATCAGGCTGAGCTGTGGGCCATATTCTCAACGAAACTAATAGCCAGAAAAAAGACATTATTGCGAAGTTTGAAAAGTGTTCTTTTTGATTTCGTATTACACGAAAGCGGCTTGAAGAGAATTACAATCTTGTCAAGAAAAGGATTCGGTCAGTCTCAAACATTGTTAAAACATTTAGGATTCAATCGACACAGCATTATGCGAGATTATTATCTGTACGAAAGGCTGATATGAGATTAAGCGGAATAATTGAATTAAGGCCGGGCTGGTTTGTACAATTACCCCACCCGATGACAGAGTGGGAATTTTCACGATATAGATTCGACCCTATAACGATAACCTTTATCGCCCTTGCTGCTACTGCGGCGACTCTGTCTGTTGTGGCTGCTCAGGAGCAAGCAGATACCAATAAAAAGCTCGCCGACTATAACGCTAAAGTTGCCGCCCAGGAAGCGGAGGCGAAGAGGCGGGCGGGTGCGGCTCAGGTGGATTTACTACAGGAACGAAAAGAGCGTATGCTGGCCTCCTCGAGGGCAAGTACAGCTAAATCAGGTATAACCTCCGCCGGTGCTCCATTACTGGTAGATATCGAAACTGCCGAACTATCAGCATTCGATCAAGTAACGGCACGATATAATACTCAGGTCGATGTCAACCGTTCTCTAAGTGAAGTGAATCTGTATAAATATCAAGGCAAGCAAGCAAAGAGGGCTGGCAGGCTGGCTGTTGGCGCCGCGATATTCAGCGGCGCTGCAGGTGTGGCCGGAGCGGCTTATCAGGGTTCTTTGCAAAAACCGCCGGGTACAACGGGCAACTTGCCTGGAGCCGCGGCAGCAGGACAGCAATGGGCCAATAAACCTCTTTACCCATAAGGATAAACTATGCCAATACAATTAAGACAGAAAGAACGAACAGTATTACCAACAAGTCAGGGCAGTGGGGTTAAGGCTTCTCCAGGTGCGTTTTCTGCTGAAGCCGATGCTCTGCGTCAACTTGCCGCGGGCGCCCGGCAGCTTGGCGGAACATTACAGAATATATCTGCTAAGATGTATCAGGTCGATGTCGATAGGGAGCTTAACGACTTTCAGGCTGCGAAGAATGAATCGGATAGAGTTACCGAACAGTTTATGATAGAGAATTCCTGGGAGGCTACGAGATATGACGAAACCACGGGTGCGGTGCTTGAGAGCAATTATTCGAAGTTTTCCGATGCCCAGATAAAAGCTCTTAATGCAAGGGCGAATAGTTATAAAACCAAAGGTGGTAAAACAGGGGCAAGTCAATACCTTAATATCAACGCGCCCTTAATGCAGGGTAAAGTCGATAGATATTCCAATAGAGCAAGGACGGAACAGGCGGCGGCCGCCGGCGTGGTGATCATAGACGATATTATGAACAACCCCGCCGACGAAACGGCATACGATTTATATCGAGCAACAACGGGAGAAACTCCAACAGAACAGGAATTTAAGTTAATCCAGGTAGATAAGCAAATAGAGGGTATGCTGCAAAGTAGAGTTATCAGTCCCCAAAAAGCGCTATCACTTAAAAAAGGTGCGATTGCTATTGGTGAGGAACAACTGAAGAGTAGTATTGAGCAGCAGGCTTTTGAAATAGCGGCAACACAGGGTTATCCCGCAGCGGAGGAAATGTTACGCGATCCCGCAACGGTTTCAGGGCTCCTTGAATCTGGTATGAAACGAGAGGATGCAAGGAGTCTGTTGAATGATGTCTCTGAGAGGGTGAAGCATCAACAGGTGCAAGTAGAAGAAAAGATTGAACAGCAAAGAGAGATTGACAGGGGGGAAATATACAATGCCATTGAATCGGGCCAAGTCAAACTACCCGACGGCTCTACCTCAACTGATATAAGATCATTTATTGAAAGTACATCTTTGGACGAAGACGAACAAGAAGATATGTGGCAAAAGTCCATAAAAGAAACCGACCGGAAATTAAAAGGTGAGGATATAGTTACTGTTCCGCAAGTGAAAACTGAATTGTATAATAGTATGATGGGTATTCTTACCGGGGCACAAACCAAAGATGAGATTTTAGATCGAGCAAGTAACGCGAGGTTTGGGGATTATTCAGATCCAAACAAACCCATAGAGCCGACTTTGAACGAGAAGGATTATTCAGCTATCGTTAAGGCTGCAACCGCCCAATATGAGCAGGGTTACGGGCAAGTTATGGCCAAAGTGAACAGTTTTGCGGAAGGAATATTACTCAAAACAGATTCATTGGGTTTCGTTGAGAGTGCACCCGTAAGATATGAAGTGCTCGGTGACTTTCAAGAGGCATGGATGCAGTGGGTTGCAAGTAAGGGTGACCAATTAAAAATAGCTGAAATATATCCTGAAGGCAGAAGGATGGCGGCGACATTCCAGATTTCCGATGACGAAGCTTTCAGGAGAGAAGAGGAGATCAATGAAAAATTAAAAAAGAAGGAATCTAAAACAAAAAAACTCACACCAAAAATTGCCAGGCGTTATCTTGATATTACTGGTAATGATATTGAAGAGGCCAAACGGTTAGCTGCCGAGGATGGTTATGTAGAATGAGTATTTGGGAAGATGCACAAAAACTTGAGTCCGCCGAGGGCTCTGTATGGGATAAGGCCATTGCCTTGAAGGAAAATCCTATACCTGACCAGGACCCGGACACGGCGTACAAAGAAAGTAAGGACACCTTAAACTTGTCCGTCGATTATAAAATACCCATCGAGACAGTTGAAGCTAACTACGATGAAATAGCCAACTGGAGTCCTGAGCAGGAGGAACCTGTCGAAGAACAACCGGAAGTACAAGGACTGCAATTCGAAGCCGCACCTGAGCCGAGTTTTTGGAAGAAGTTTTTTACAGCGGGATATGAAGGCGCACCGAAGCCGGAACATTATTGGGATATGAACCCTGCAAAGAGATATGCTTTCGACGCTTATATGGCTGGCCGGCATTTTATGACAAGAGTTGGCGGAGCTGCTGCCGTTCAATTGGGACTCGTTAAGAAAAATGAGATACTTGATTTATATGAAGATGAACTTGTAAACAATCCAGAATGGTACACGAAGGCGCCGGAGGCTACAGGAATTGTGATAGAGAAAGTGGCGGAATACTACGCCCTGAAAGGCATTTTTAAGGCAACTGGATTAAGTAAATTACTATCTGCCGGCGGTAAGAAATTAGCCGCCCCATTTATAGGAAAAGAAATTGTTTCAAGGGGTGGTATTCAGGCAGTAAATACATTGAGCAGGGAAGGGTTGAAGCGAGTTACGAATGACGGTATAGCGGCGTTTTTACGGTTCGCACCGGAGAACACAGCATTTCTGGCAACGTGGAGTGCCGGATCTGCGGCGTTGCAAGGCGAAGATAAATCGGAAGCGGCTATAGCTGGCGCTTTGTGGGGTCTTGGATTTTCTGCCTTGACCCCTGTCGTGGGTGGGTTGGGCAAAATAGCAATAGCGACAAAGGCCGGGCAGAAATTACAATTTGCAGCAAGCCAGGCATATACAGCTTTATGGCGGAATTACCCTCGATTGATGAACGCTGGGCGTAAACCGTTTTCAGATGAGTTCCTGGCCGAGGCCGAAAGGCAGTATAAAGCCAGATTCGGAATAGAACCTACTGCTGCCGATGTAGCAAAATTAAAGAAAATGACAAGAATGGTCGGGGATGAGATTACAAAAAATGCTCAAAAAGAAGCTGCTATGAACGCCTATTGGAACTCAGGCAAGAAAGCGGCTGAGGAAACGGCTAAAGCAGCTCCGGTTAAACCTGCGGAGTTGGCTAAAGTTGAACCACAGAAGCCCGTAAAACCCATAACAAAGGCCCCTGCTGTTGACAAAATCTTAGCCCGCCCCGCAGAGGCAGTAGTCATTAACGAGGATGCAGTTGGCAGTATTCCAGGGAAATTGCCAAAAGCGAAAGAGGGTACTATTAGGGTCTATCATTCAACTAATATCAGTCCTGATATTATACAGAAAACCGGTTTAGAGGCAAGGACGGTGGGAAAGGCTGATATTCCACTTATATTTGCCTTTGAGAAGCCATCTTTTACTCACGGGAAGAACATAGTAGCTTTTGATATTCCGGCAGGAGAAATTGCCGAGGGGGAATTCCGTGAAGGTAAAAAAGAAATGTGGATAGGACGTAATATCAATCCCGTAGAAATAGTTGGTATATTTACAAGAGGAAAACCAACCTACCCCTCTAAAGCGGCAGAAACAAAACAATTATGGGAAATGACAAAAGCTGAATTCCAAGAAGCTACTAAAAAAGGCGTAAAAACATCTTTGTTCATAGGCGAAATCGATAAATACACACCCTTTGATAAAGGACGGGAAGAACTTATTCGAAACGCTTGGTTAAAGGGCAAATCCATCCCTCTCGAAATTCTCAAAGAATTTAAAGGGCAAAAATGGGCAGATAATGCGATTGCCAGGGCGGCACCCCCTAAAGTGGAGGCTCCGCCAAAACAAGTGGCAGAAGTAGCCGAGAAGATACCGGAAGCTCAAATAGCTCCACCGATAACAGCAAGAGAGCCTGTAACTGTTAAGGGTCAGAAGTTCCATCCTGTTACCTTACCAACCGAGAAAATAGGAGTTGACCCTAAGAAGTTCCAATTCAAGCTCGGAGCAAAGCTGGCCGGCGGGGTAACTTCGGCATTGAAAGACGTTGAAGCGTTCGATCCTGTTAAGGGTGGTCAGATACTCGTATGGCAGGATAAGGCCGGTAAATACTTTGTTGTTGACGGACATCACAGGGTTGCGTTAGCCAAAAAGACCGGCGCCGAGAATCTTGAGACGTGGGTTATTCGTGAAGCTGACGGATGGACGGCAGCGGACGCCAGGGCGACAGGAGCATTAAGGAACCTTGCTGACGGTAAGGGGACGGCGGTTGATGCGGCAAAGTTGTTCAGGGATTCGAATGTGTCTTTGGCTGATCTCCGCAAAGCCGGCGTACCCACGAACAACGCTATTGTCCAGCAAGGTATGGAGATGAAAAACTTATCGGATTACGTGTTCCGGTTAGTTGTTGATGAGAAACTGCCTACCAGCTATGCGGCTGTTGTAGGAAAGCACGTTAAGGGTGATGCACAGCAGAAACAGGTTGCAGACCTGATACTGGAGGGTGAGGTTGATACTGTTCGACAGGCTGAATTACTGGCCGCAACGATAGACACCGCACCTGTTTTAACGGAATCAGAGCAAACCTTATTCGGATTAGAGACTACTGAAAAGAGTCTTTATGCCGAAAGAGCGAAGATATTAGCGAATGTTGAACGTAAACTAAAAACTGACAAGAAAGTTTTTGGTGTACTTGCGAAACAAACCGGTATAATAGAGGCAAAAGGCAATGTTCTGGCTAAGATCGAGAATCTTCAAGCTAAAGAACATGCCGAAGAAATCCTGTTTATGCTGGAAAAGTTAGCAAACTCCAAGGGCCCAGTAGCGGAGGCTTTGAACGATGCCACAAAAGGATACGCAAAAAACCCAACGAAAGCAAATCTCTCAGAAGTTACAAAAACCCTTCTCGAAAAGTGGACAGAAGGCCCCGCCAGGCTCAGGTTTCCAGGGGGGGAAGGAGTTTCTAAACTACCTCTTGAGCGGGCTGGACAGGAAGCAGTATTAGAACCGAGGCCCGGCGAATTGAAAGATGAGTTCAGGGCACGAGTGAGAGCGGCTACAAAACCAGAGCCCCTCAAAGAGACACCAGAAACAATCGAAGCGATAAGGGTCCAGAAAATTAAAAACTCTATTGTTGAGGGTGAGTTGATCCTTAGAACAGGGGAATTTAGAGGGGAAAAAGTATCAGACGAACAACTCGAAGTGATAAGGAAATCAGTTGAAAAAGAGAAGGCTAAGCTTCCACCTCCGACAGAATTCTTTAGTGCAGGTCAGGGCGGCTTTATAGATGTAACCCCCCTGGCCAAACTTCACGAAACGTTCATGTCCATCATCGAACCATCGAAGGCCGTTGAGATTGCCCAGGGCAAAGATGTTTACGCCGAAGTCATAAAAGCGATCCACCGCCCCGATGTTGCTATGATAGAATTTAACGAAAAGCAACTTGAGGCTATGGACAGAACGCTTGGGGAGTGGGGTAAAACCTTTGCAAAATATTCCGACAGTATTCTTGAGCTCTTAATGTTATCCAGGGGCAAACCGGCAACTCCGGACGCTATAAGGATACACGATCAAGCCTTACAAAAGCTGGCCTTCGATGCCCCTGAACTTGTCGGTACCCGAAAGATGATTACCAGGGTCAGCGATTTTAATTACGACTATCTTAAAGAGGTTGTTGGCGATGAGGTTGGATATGTTGACGATTATTTCTACGGCGTTTACAAGGACCCACGCCTGGTAGAGAGATTTTTAACACACTGGAAAACGACAAAGCGGTTTATAAAGGAAAAGAAATTACCAACAGTTGCAGACGCAAAATCGTTCGGCCTTGATCTGAGGCACCTTAACCCGGTTGATAACCTTAGAGCGGAGTATATGGCTATTGCCCGGTTAGAAGGAATGATTGATCTTAAAGAATCACTTATGAAATCAGGTGAAGGAAAGTATATTGACCAGAGCATTATCGCCCCCCTCGAATGGGTCAAAATACATGATCCTGTTTTCGCGGATGTCAGGGTAGAACCTGAATTGGGTAGAATGATAAACAACCTCATATCAACGAATAAGATTACCAGGATACCTATCCTGAATACGGTTAGGCAGATAAACAACTTTTTACGGACATTAAAATTTGTAGGCAGTGCCTTCCATCTGGCAGTCGAAGCAAAACAGTCTATGGCCGATAGTGGATATCTCGGTTTCCTTCATAAGCCAACAACGGCCAGGGGCCTTACTCTCGGATTCAAACAGAGTGATCCAATATTCCAGACACCGGAATATAAAGATTATCTCACGCATGGCGGAGGGCACAGATTCAGTATCGACTCTGAGGCCCAAAGAGCGTTTACTAATATGCTCGCCAAAATGGGCAAGGCTGGCGCAATAGCCAAGGGTGTAGCTTTACCGTTTCAGGTACCCGAGAGATTTGTTAGATGGATGTTTGAAAACTATATACCAAAATTGAAATATAGTAAATATCTTGACTCTGTACGAGAAACAGAGGTCAAGCTCGGCAGATCCTTAAAATCGGCGGAAAAAATAGACATTGTCAAGGAAGCTCAAAACTTCTACGGTATGATGAACGAGAGATTATTTGGTCGGTCAGGGACGGTAACGACTATTTTAAGATTAAAGTTTATGGCCCCTGGTTTCGCTGAAGGCAACTTCCGTTCTATTTTGAAAGCGGTTTTACAATGGGGCGGAAACGAAGGGTTTAAGGCAAGTAGATCAAGGGCCAACATCATAAACTCATTCATTATCTCGGCTATTGCCGCAACTGTCGGCACAATCTTCCTGACAGGGAGGCCTCCGGAGAAGCCAGAAAAATTAGCAGACATTCGGGATTTATTCAAAATTGATACAGGGAAAGTAGATCAACGTGGCCGCAAAATAATGATTGATATGTTGACTTACGATAAAGACTATTGGGACGTTTTTGGTAATCTCGCAACGGGTCAGCCGGCCAAAGCAGCTTCGTCAACTATCAGGCGTCTCGGCGGCATGACAGCGACTACCTGGGAGGTAATATCAGACCTTAATCAGATGTCGATGGGCAGAGCGGTTTATGACTGGAAGGGTGATCGTGTAACAGAGATAACAGATTCATTTATCGAAAAGACCCTAAAACTAAGTATCCATGAACTCAAAAAAGCCGAACCTATCGCAACCAACGTATTTCAACAGGCAAGGCAAAAGGGAGTTGGGTTAGCGTTGTCAGCGGCTATGACATTAGCGGGCGTTAGGCTTACTAAAAGCGAACAGGACAAAAGAGAAATTCAGGTACTCAGTAAGATATTTTCACTCCGGGACCAACAGGAGAGGCTTTTTTGGTACCTCGGAACAATTGATAATCCGAGAGAAAAGATTAAAAAATATAATCAAACAGTTATGAGAATTCTGGATAACCCCATAACCCCAGTAAGTATCAAAGATGAATACGAACCAAAACTAATAATTGACGTCAAAAGGTTGACTTCAAATAAAGTTTACAATTTCATCGGCGATAAGGCCAGGTTAGCGGAATATTCACAGACGCCAGAGAAATACCAAAAGGAGATTAAGGACCTTCGCGACGATGTCCAGAGAGGGGGCAAGTGGCTCAAAAACTTTGAAATAACAGAATCTCAATATCGTAGTCATCTTATAGCTTACGAAGAAAACCATAGAAAAATCATAAAAGAGATTCAACCGGAAGACAATTTGGATGATCTAAAAAAAGAACTCGCCCAATTTTATGCGGACCAAACAATTGTCAAACGTCGAATCCAATCCGGTAATGGTACAAGAAAGGACAGGCGGTCAGCTAAGAAGTTTTCTGTAATTGGCGACAATATCTCAATGATCGCGAGACGAATATATGATACCGAGAATGAAAATGTACGAGAAAGTTTATTCGGAAGAATACAATCAGTAGTTAAAAGGGCAAAATAAAGGAGTAAATAAAATGTCAGTAACCGAACTAACAACGAGAATATCTTTAGCCGGCGACGGCTCTAATCAGGAGTTTCCTTTCGCATTTCCGATAGTGGACACCTCAGACTTAAAGGTGATTCTAAGAACCAACGCAACCGGAGTAGAAGCGGTATTAACGGAAACTACGAATTACTCCGTATCGGCTCCGAACCTGGACTATTCAAGCGGGGGGACTGTAACGACAGTCTCGACTTATTCGTCAGCTTATACAATAGTGATAATGCGAGATACGCCGATAACACAATCGTCGGACCTATCAACCGACTCAGGGGTTTTGAGACTTGACGCCCTCGTAGCCGCCCTGGATAAGCTCACTAAAATTGCACAGGAACACCAGGAAGTTCTCGACCGGAGTTTAAGGTTCCCCAGAACCGATTCGACTTCTCTTACCTCAGAACTACCAGACAGCGTAGAACGAGCGTCGGAAACGCTCATCTTTGATAGCAGCGGAAATGCAGATACAGAATAACAGAAAGGGTGCAACGATGTCTGAAATAGCAACAAAAGATGATATTAACAGGATATATGATAAATTGGAACCAATTGCTGAATCTTTAACGAGGGTAGAGACAAGGCTTGATTTAATGCCTACACCATTGAAGCAACCCTGTAATTTTCTTAACTCGCACCTTAACGATCATAAAACTACGGTTAAAACTTGGAAGTCGTCGGTTATTCGTGCATGTGTAGATATGGCCAAAATGGGGGTTGTCGCTGCTCTAACGTATTTGTGGGTTACGAAAAAATAACTTCTTCCTCCTCCTGAGAGTCGGGCGCGTGGTCCGGCTCTCTTTTTAATATTATATGGGATAATGAGCCAAAAAAGCGGTTTTGGCAACGAAATAAGATTATTCTGCTAAATTATCAAAAAAAAAGAAGAAAAACTGTTGACAGTTTCCCCATGTGTCGATAAATTCAAAGTAATGATTAAGCCGAACAATAACATTTTGGATCCTGTTCTTCTTTTTGAAACTTTTCTCTGGCTGTCCATCTGCCTGTGTTGTTGTTCGGCGCATCATCTACTCGGCAATGGACAGCTTTTTTTAATACGCACGGATTCAAGCGTCCAGATGTGCAGGAAGCACTTCATGAATTTAATTAAGTGAGGTGAAAAATGGCAAAGAAAGAAAATTATATCGTACTCATCGAGTACGAATCGGGTCAGGCAGCGACTTTGAGCTACACAACGTTGAAAGAATGTTTTAAGGCAATAACTAAGCGGGCCCAATTAATGCTCATAAAAAAAATAGGAATAGAATGTCATAGGTAAATACCGGCGGTTTGAACGTCAAAAATAACCCTGTCCCAAATGCGACTTGTTGTCGCTGTCGCCGGTTGTTTTTGAAAAGTAAATATGGTGCGGTGGCGGAATAGAGACCGTCGCTCAAAGCAGTGGGCTTACGGAATGCTGATGTTGCAGTGGAAACGTGCTTTGGAAGAACAGTCCCGTGCAGGTATCGAATCCTGTCCGCACTATATTTTGAAAAGTAAATAATGCTCTGGAAGAATACAAGACCAATTCAATTAAAGTCCATTGCTGACTTCCATTGTCAAGTGTCTGTCCATTGACTTCTTTATAAAGAGCGGAGATCGAAAACGACCGTAGCCAGAGCATTTTTTTAAAAGTTAATATGGTGTGGCGGCGTGAACGAGGCGTAACTGTCAGTCCGCCCCGAGAGCAAGGCGTTCCGAGAACTTTTGGGAAGTAGGTCAGACTCCTGCCAGCACCATAAAACGGCAGTTGTCGAGACAATGTGGTCCCGAGCCCGCCACACCTCGGCAACTGCCAGAAATTGAAAAGTAAATAACAGCTTTAGCTACTGGCAGTTGCCGCCATCCGTTGAGGCCCCTTCCCGGCCTCGGCGGCACTGCCAAAATTTTGAAAGGAGTTTGATTATGAAAATATTATCATTCCTACAACTATTTGCAATTCCGTTCGGATATGTTCCGAACTGCCCGGCGGTACAGATGGGCTATCCGGAATCAATAACAATGCGTGTTACCGCATACTGTCCCTGTGAAAAATGCTGTGGTCAATTTGCAGATGGGATAACCGCAAGCGGTCACAAAATTAAACCAGGTGATAAATTCGTTGCCGCCGATAAATCAATCCCCTTCGGAACACCTATAGTAATACCCGGATACGGAATAGTACCCGTACTCGATAGAGGTGGAGCGATCACTGAAGGCAGGCTCGACGTGTTCTTTGATTCACATCAAGAGGCCGTCAATTGGGGAGTGAGAAAATTGAAAATTTGGAAATATGGAATCCAAAATTAAAATGAGTCCATCCCAACCAATTTCAGAGGAGCTCTTGTGGGGTTTTAAAACCGACCACGGTGAAGCCGGCTACTGGCCGTTCGGTCATTTACTTGCAAAGTTCCATGAATTAGCAATGGACAACATATTACCCTGGCCACTACATCGCCAGGCCCAGTGGAGAAATCTGGCACTTGTTAAGAAAGCTATGGCGGACACCTTCGCTGCACTCAGCGACACAGAGGAAATAGCCTCCGAATACGAACTGTTTTTGGAACTTACGCAATATTGCGATTGGGAGGCGATGGTACTGAATCGCAATATATACTTTGTTGAAGTTTATCTGCTATGGGGAGAGATACATAGGAATGAGTGGATTGACGGCGATAAAAAGGTTTACTGCGACGGTAAACCGGTAAAGACAACTATCGAGGTAGAGGGGCCTACTCGGGCCGATGCAATCGCAACGATAAACAGGTCGTTTTATGAACCGGTAACACCCGATAAAGGAAGGAATGAAAAATGACAGACTACTCAAAAATTCGCCAATTAAATACAGAAGCATTTGATTATGGCGGAAATCTTGTATTAACAGGTGATGTTTTGTCTGAAATAAAGCAGTTCCAAGCCAAGAACAGAAAATTAGAACGCCAATTCAAGCAACTCGAAGCCGGGATTGACACCAACAAATTCTTAATAGAACACGGCGTTGCAGCACTAATCAACAAGCTCAAAGCTGAGTTAGAGCGATATAAAGAAATTGTAGATTATACTCACTCTATACAAGATGAACGAACTGAAGTCCTTGCTGAGAACAAGCAGTTAAGAGCCGAGCTTACGTTAGTTAAAGCTGAAAGAGATGGTATGCGGGATGAGCTTAATAGTTGGGTAGGTAAGCCAATACCTAAATTACCAGAACAGCAGGAGAAACAAAATGGCAAAACCTAAAGACAGATTTAGCCAGTTGAACCCAGAGGAATCGGAAATTATTGAATGTAAACGATGCGGTCAGCGGTGCAAAATCGCCGCGTCGCCCGGTGAAAAAGCAAGAATGTTGCGATTTGCCAAAGGGCCCGGCTTGTGCGTTAATTGTGCTGTCCATGACTGGCTGCGGAATACTTATCCCGTAAACATGCTTCTGGCCCGATCCGGTTCTAAGGGGTTGCTTTTTCCGCATATTCAAGAGCAATTCACGGAGATTATGAGGGTTGGATTTGCTGATGCTATGCCCGACGAGATTGACTGGCAAAAGATAGTAGATAACTGGGAGTTGCCGTTTACTGATGAAATAAAACCAAGTTGCGTAAATCCTTATAGCCAAAAAGAGCTTGACGAAATTGCAAGCGGCGAACGACCTGGCCTTGGCGAATTTTCATCGAAACGTCAAACAGTATGTGGCGACGATCTGACAATTACAAGTTTTGAACAGTTAAACGAATTAACACCGGGGTTAGGCGATGACCTCAGAAAATGTCTGGGGAAAGAATGAAATCTATCAAAGAAGGTATCTTAGAACGAAATCGCATAACAGAGAGTTTCCCCGACGACCTTAGATATACCGGACTACTTGCTACGGATATAACAGACCATGCGTGCCAGCTTAAAATAGTTTTTAAAGATACGATACATGATATTAATCAGCTTTTAGATTGTTCGCGGCGGTTTGAAAACATGTTTAAGTGGAACTGAGTAGGGAAAGTAATGAAAATTGGGTTAATTATAATTGAAAAAAAATAACGCATTATTTACAAGCCAAAAGTTAGACTGGAAAACACCGAAAGCAGTTTATCAAGTTCTGGATGCTGAGTTTCAGTTTGATTTTGATCCTTGCCCTACCAACCCCAAGTTTAATGGGTTGAATATTGGATGGGGCAATATAAACTACGTCAATCCGCCTTACGGTAGAGAAATTCCGAAGTGGATCAAAAAAGGTTTCGAGGAATGGCAGAAAGGTAAAACGGTCGTTTTTCTTGTACCGAGTAGAACGGATACTAAGTGGTGGCATGATTATATTATGAAAGCTGATGAGATACGTTTTATTAAAGGCAGGTTAAAATTTAATGACCAAAAAAACTCAGCGCCGTTCCCAAGTGCAATCGTTGTTTTTAGGGGTGATACGGTCAGAGATTTTCAAAACCGTAAAATGGGAAGATTATAAATAAAGATGCCGATTAAGAATACTAAAACAAAACTTGTATGGTGTATTGCAAGGTTTAAGCAGCGATACGAATATCGCGATGACAGAGACAAAAAGGGTTCATTAACATATTGCAGATTGTATGTCAGTGTAGGTAAGGATCCGGAGTCCCGTCACTTTATGGATCAGCTTGAAGAGTTGAAAGCAAAACCGAACTGGCGACTTTTAGAAGCGGGCTTTAATGAGTTGATACGACGAGCGGCCAATGATGCCGAAGAGTTTAGAGGATATCTATTGCACCAAAGACAGCCCGCCGATGCCAGTCGTATAGCGGTCTGGCTGAAGACCGACCGGGCCAGTTGTATTAAAGAATTGGCCGCGTTGGAACAGATTAAGTTAATAGAAAGAGTTCCACTTCCGGAGTTTTCCGGGGGTTTCCCGGAAATTCCCGGGAAAACCAAAAAAAAACCGGCTAAAAGGAAAAGAAAAAAGAAAATAAAAAGAAAATCGAAAACCGAAAATCGAAAAGGAACCAAAAGAAAAAAGAAAAAGAAAGCATCGGCAAAGGCCGATGTCGAAATATCCCAAAGGCCCAAACTAAGCACTACGCAAAAATCAAGCACTACGCCGAAGCGTTCGAAACGTCCGAATTGTTCGACCCCATCCGAGACCGGGGAGGGTTGCACGGCTAAAATGGCCCAAAACCCTCCCCACTCGCTCCGAGAGCTTACGCCCGAACAGCGGTTTAACTTTATTTACGATTCCACTGGTAGAGAATTTGCAACGGCGATATTTTTGAGTTTAGGGTTACCATATTCGCCGGATTCGGTTAAGGGCCGGCAGAATTTGGGTTGTTTCAAGCAGTCCTGGAGCAATGCACTCAAAGCACGTCTTGATGAGATAATGTTAGTTGAGTTGTGGGACCGGAGTGTTAAGAGCGCAGTTAAAATTCATAATTTGCGGAACCGCACTACCCGGTCGTATTGGAGTAAGGGCCCCGAAGCTGTGTGGCGTGCAAATTTTAATAAGAGACTGGATAAATGTAAATTACGTCAAACAGGTTAATTTAATTTGAAGGAGTTTTGAAATGGCAAAGAAAAAAGTTGAAAAGAAAAAGACGGCAAAAAGCAAGAAGCTCAATGAGGGTAAGGCCCCTGGTGATCAGCTCGACTTGATAGATACGGTGCCGGAAAATCTCAAACCCATAGTGGCGGCGGTGGAGGTCTATAAAAAGTTTCAAGCCGCCCGCCTGGGGAATTTGAAACAGGAACTCATACACAAGAAAAAGGTTTTAGACTTAGTTAAGGCCGCTGGGATAGCCCATGACGAAGAGGGTTTAATTAAAATGTCTTATGGCGATAAAACCATTATTATCGAGCCTCGCGATGACCTGATCAAAATAATTAAGAAATCACAGCCAAAAGAGAAGATTAAAGAATGACACCAAAAGAAAAAGCCAGTGCTGCGATGAGTCGATATATCCGGCTTCGGGATGCAGTGGAGTATTGTAAGGGTCGCCTGATTGATCTGAGCCAGTTCTATCGCCCGGAAGATATAATATGCAAGTGCTGTACATGTGGTCAGGTTAAGAGCTGGATTTACATGGACGGCGGGCATTTTATCAGTAAAGGCTCGGGCGGTGGAAGTGGCGTTTACTTCGATGAGCGGAATGTTCATTGTCAGTGTAAAACTTGTAATGGATTCAATCAGGGCCGGGCAAGAGAGTACACCGAATTCATGCTCCTTAAATATGGGCAAGAAGTGATAGACGAACTGCATCTAAAAGACAAAATACCATTGGACTGTCGAGATTTAGCTATGAAAGCAACAGAGGGATATTACAAAGAAAGATATAAAGAGTTGGTTTTAGAAAATGGGTTATGAAAACAGAAGGATTGAAAGGAAAAGAAAATGTGGGAAAAAATAGCTATTGAATTGGGTATCGCTCTTATTTTGGAGTTAGCAAAACGTAGAGAGGTGGGCGAAACTACGAAGAAAATAATCACCAGAGCACAGAGCCTTGAAGACCCTAAGGAAATGCTTGCCGTAATTGCGGAGTCACCAGGCGCCAAGAGAACAATCGTAACGGTTATGGCGGACTTAATTGAGAAATTGGTTGGTGGCGTGAGAAAGTAATTAATAAATAACGGAGCATCCATTCGGTCTGGTCTGGGCGGTGCGAGCAATACATCGTTACAAACAGCCGAGCAGGGTATCCCAGACTAAGCCCCGCAAGCTCCTGTTTTTGAGGCGAAAAATGGAACCAGCAAAAGCTCCAAAATGGCTACTCAAAAGAGAAGGTATTACACAAAGACAATGGAAGTCTCTAAAAAGAACAGAATTAAAGAATGTGATTAATACTTTGCGGATATATCGGCTTGGGTGTGCTTTTTGCCCTGGTTATGAAGGTGAATTTGGAAAAATACAATCATTATTAGACCGACTTAAAAAATTACATTCTATAAAAGAATGGGGAAGGTGAAAAAATGACAAAGACAGGTGTACAGGAATGGGCGGAGCATTCGATTAATATCAGTGTCGGATGTGAGCATAATTGTCGTTATTGCTATGCCAGGTTCGACGCTGTCTGTCGGTTCGGAAGTGTCAGGGCCGGAGCCTGGCCGTTGATGAGAATCAATAACCCCAGGGTGGATAAACATTACGGTAAATTCGATGGCAAGGTGATGTTTCCGACGACGCACGATATTACCGATACCAACATAAACGAATATTGTTGCGTGTTACGGAAGCTGCTCGATGCCGGTAACGATGTGCTGATCGTTAGTAAGCCGCACCTCAGTTGTATTTCTCTTATCTGCCACGCATTCGCCGAGCATAAGAGTCATATAGAGTTCAGGTTTACTATCGGCTCGACGGTGCCCGATATACTGGCGTTCTGGGAGCCGGACGCTCCGACTTTCGCCGAGCGGCTTCATTGCCTGCAGTACGCCTACAGGTGGGGGTACAAGACTTCTGTAAGCTGTGAGCCGTACCTGGATGCGTTCGTCCAATATACGCTCGAAACGGTGTCCGGCTGGATTACAGAGAGCTTTTGGATAGGTAAGCTGAGACACTTCAATTCAAGAGTTAACCTCGACCGTGTTAGCGACGAACAGAAGAGAATTTATATAAATCCACTAAAAGCGGCACAGGACGACAAAGTTGCAGGGTACATATACCAGCAGCTATGCGACCATCCCCTGGCTCGATGGAAAGATTCAATGGAACACCTGATCCCGAAAGGCGGTGAATTATGAGTTTAGACGTAGAATCAGAACGCGAAGAGATTAAAAAATTCGACCCCGAAGATCAGGGATATACCTGCTACTGGGTAGGACCCGGGAAGTGCAGCAGATGTTTCGATGTAAATGGACAATTAAAAAACGGAGATTGATTATGAGTGAAATACGATGGATGCTGTCTGTGGAACAGCTCAAACGCACTTTGCCTAAAATTAAAGAAACTCGAAAGTGGATGACCAAATTTCTTAGAGCACCTTCTTATAGTTTTAAAGTAAAGTTGGAATATCATAGTAATTGGAATATTTGGGTAATGCACATAAACGGAGACGGGTGCGGTTCATCTTACCAAATTGAAGAAAATCAGAAATGTTGGAAACAATATCCTTGAAAATAGCGAAGGTGAAAATGAATAAGCAAGGAACAATACCAATCGGTCAGGCGGAGAAGAGGTACACAGCTATACACAGTTCGCTTAACACCTTCGACGTGATCAACTGTGAGCACAAGGACTGGTTCTGGCGACTTATCGGTCATACGGCGATGGTGTACAGAGACGTTGATACCGGTCAGATAATGGTATATGAATCTACGTCGCTGAATAAGTTCAGCGGAATCTCCGGAGTGCAACTGGCGCCGATGAGGATATGGATTAGATATTATCCAGGTAAGGTTTTCGTGCGTCGAATGATGTATAAGGGTAAGCCACTCCCATATATTACGGACGACTACAAGTTCCATCCAACTCTGTCCGATCATATCAGGGAGCATCGAGGCGTACCATACCCGGACCTGAGCGATCCAAAGCAGGCTCTATTCCTCGCTTACTCGGCGATTGACCTACCGTTCGGGATAGGACAAAACCCCGATAGGCACGATATAATATTCTGCACACAGCTTGTGGTGGACGCGTTTCAAACTTGTGGGTTGTACACGGGCGATGAAGTGCCGGCAGAGTTTGAGCCGGACGATACGCGGCCCGGTGGGAAGTTTGAGGATATGCTGACCGAGGGGATGGAACTTGGAAATGAGATAAGGATAAAATGAAAACAACTAAATTGGACTTCGAGGTTTTCCAGGAAGAATTTTTAAGGTGGGTTGAACTGTTTGGCCTGAAAGAATATGAGTTACTTTTTTACCATTTAGACACGAAAATACAAGGGACACCCTTAGATGCCTCATTGTTGGTTAATAGCGAAGGCAAATTTGCAGAAGTTACTTTTTCTCTTACGGTTTGTTGTAAGAGAGGCAGGAACCACGCCAAGGACTGCGCCAAACACGAAGCCATCCATCTTCTTTTGGAAAAGCTAACGTGGATTGCAGGGTGTAGGTTTCTAAATGATGGCGAAATCAAAAACGAAAATGAAGCAATTGTTCGTAGATTAGAAAAAGTTCTTAAATAAGACGGAATTGATATGAAAGTGTTGATTGCCTGTGAATTTAGCGGGGTGGTGCGGGATGCTTTTATAAAGCGGGGGCACGATGCTATATCTTGTGATTTATTGCCAACAGAGATACATGGGCCGCATATACAGAGCGATGTGCTGGAGATACTTAATGACGGTTGGGATTTAATGATAGCCCACCCTGTCTGCACTTACCTTTGTAGGCATAGGTCGAGATGGAACACACCAAAGAATATTTTTGACCAGATGGCGGCAAAAGAATTTTTTATGCGATTCATAGATGCAGATATAAAGTATATTTGCGTAGAGAATCCAGTTCCATTACGCTCATTAGGGCTTCCAAGATACACACAAATAATACAGCCTTACCAGTTCGGCCACGATTACAGCAAAAAAACCTGTCTATGGCTAAAGAACTTGCCTAAATTAAAACCAACAAAAGTAGTCGAACTAACATATTACACTACGCCAAAAGGCAAGAGATTTACTAAAGGCTGGTATTTTACGCCGAGGAATCCAAAAGACCGAAGCCGAACATTTCAAGGCATTGCCGACGCTATGGCGGAGCAGTGGGGGCAGTTATGACAGAGCTACCAGTAAATACTATCGTATGCGGCGACTGTCTTGAGGTTATGCGGGGCTGGCCGGCCGGTAAGATTGACTGCTGTGTTACGAGTCCGCCATATTGGGGCTTGCGTGATTATGGCGTTGAGGGTCAACTTGGTCTCGAAAAGACCCCAGAGGAATACGTCGCTAAGATGGTCGAGATATTCCGTGAGGTCTGGCGGGTATTGAAGCCGGAGGGGACGCTGTGGCTGAATCTGGGAGATAGCTATGTTGGAAGCGGCAAAGGTGGAGGCGGTTGTTTTGGGGAAATACATAAGTCTTTTAGGCGGGATAGCGAAATAATGCCGCGACAAAACAATGGTGTTGCCGGCCTCAAGCCCAAAGACCTATGCCTCATACCCCATCGGGTCGCTATGGCTTTACAGGCTGATGGTTGGTGGGTAAGAGACACCATTATCTGGCATAAGCCGAACCCTATGCCTGAAAGCTGTACAGACCGTTGCACAAAGGCTCACGAGTATATCTTCCTACTGGCTAAGTCGGGAAAGCCTATATTTTGGACAAATAACAAACTGGCAATATCGACAGACAAACAGCCAAAAGGAACACAGGGCATTGAGGACGAAGATTGGGAATGGGTGGAGCATAAGACAGAAGGCAGAGTAAAGTCATCACTTTGGAGCGGACACGATTATTACTATGACAATGAGGCGATAAAAGAACCTTACTGTGAAAATTCTGATATGGAATACCGTAAAACATTGAGGTTGGGAAAATTTTATCGTGCGAGCAACGAAAATCCTTACAAAGAAAATACGCCCCTTGCTGGAGATAGAAAAGCAACCCCGTTGGCTAATGGTCGCAATAAACGCTCTGTCTGGACAGTAACCACAAAGCCTTACAGCGAGGCTCACTTCGCTACATTCCCGCCTGATTTAATTAAGCCCTGCATACTGGCTGGCTGTCCGAAAGAGGTCTGTAAAAAGTGCGGCAAGGCAAGGGT
>SDBU01002427.1_pt1 | contig 24774 bp, 48 predicted proteins | sample 2277071 | NCBI WGS metagenome assembly SDBU01 (sample SAMN10397929, study PRJNA504765) | marine sediment metagenome | isolation source: marine sediment core GS08_GC12, 126 cmbsf | place: Arctic Ocean: Gakkel Ridge, Loki's castle | collected 2008
ATCCCGCAGGACAAATACAATATATGGATTTACCGCATCAGCAAATTTACCCGCTCCAAGCCCGGCAAGGGAACCGATAGTGAACTGGTTAGCTCCGGGCACAGCGTCGACAACCCCGTAATAAGAAAGTCCTTCAGGAGGAGACGGCCCCGGCCCACCTCCTCCGCCGCTTATAGATAGAATATCAAATAACGTACTGGCGGTTATCTGTACCACTGCTCCAGCAGCATTTGTCCATGGAGTAGCGAAGGTAAGAGTATTCCCAGCCTGGACATATATCGGCTTGACCTGTCCACTGGCGTCTCCAGAACGAAGTTTAACTAACTGACCATCGTAAGACGGCTCATTTACCAAATCACCACATACCATGGTTAAGCCAGAGGCTGCACCCGCAACGTCGGTTATGCCTTGGTATGAAATAAGCGCTGTTAAAAGTGGTACTGCTGGATTATTCAGATCAAGTCCACTTAACGAAACTTTCATTCAATTATCTCCCTTGCATTATGGGGTCTTTGCCGTAATAATCGCCTGTAAAATCCAAAAGGCATTCGGTAAATTAGCTGCGATTGGCGTTTGGACCACCAAGCGAGCAAAGGGCGAGTGTGAAGTCCAATTCAAGAGTATAGGATGTACTAATGTGCCTGCCGCCCCTGCTAAACCTGATACCTCAATATGAGGCACCGTTGGTGGTATAACTCCTCCACCACCATTTATAGCCGCCCAATAAGCTGTGCTAGTTGGATTCGGAAAAGGCCAATAAGCATTATTAGCTGATGGGTAAGGTGAAAGTTCAATCCAACATTGAAGGTTACCCGGGACCACAGCAGCTAATGCAACCTCCTGAGCATAAATATGAACTGTTTTCTCCTGCAAATATTCCGTGGGGAACTCTGCTGAAGTATGTTCAACGAGGTCATCTATTATCTCCGTCTCTGTCTGGAGAATATAGGGTTGTGCTGAAACATCCGGTAGAATTATTGATTGAGTTTGTTTAATTACCGGTGGCATTACTTTTCTCCCCAGCCATCACGGCTTTTAGCATAACAAGGAGGCGATTGGTTTCAACTGTTCCCACTCCCTTGAGATGTTCTAAGATAATATTGAAATCTTCCTCACTGGCTATCGCGATAAAAAATATGTTCCCACTGTAAAATTGATGTTGATTAGTGAGATTTCTCACATAAATAAGAGCAGGTTCGGCGTTGCTAATGAAAACCAAGCCGTTAAATGGATGAGCCATAAACGCTGAGGAAAATATACCATCAACTTGTCTCGCCCCAAAATACTGTAAATAACCTGAAAATGCGCCAGGTACCATGGAGGGGTCAAACCAAGCCTCATATACTATATCTAAGTAATCGCTTCCAAAGGGGGCCTGCTGTATAGTAAATGTCCTATAAGGAGGCACCTGTAAAATTTCTACTTGGCTTCCTCCTTGATGAACTAAACTCCCGCCACTTGCTCGCCTTATAGTTAGCAGGTATTCTATGGCATAAGGTAAACCCATTATTCCTTCCTCCGAATTACTACGCGTTGATCGGAAGAAGTCATTTTAAGTCTCCCCGAATAAACAACGCTTATTTTCCCAGCACCCGGATTATCAATAGGAGAATCTGGCTCTGGTCTTGGTAGACGTTCCGCTTCCTTCTTCGCCATTTAGAAGCCTCCTAAATTTTCATTCCCACGAAATGGCATCAGAATTAAATTTCTTCTATTTCGAGACTTAGAACCGCTGCTCCACTAGCAAGGCAGTATATGTCACCAAGCCGGTATGCCGCTCCAGCTGATGTGTTCAACTCAAACTCAAAATAGGGAATTTCTGTCTCAAGCCACTCATTGTCTAATGTGTCAATAGCCACAAAGATTGGTAGTAGTGCGACAAGTGCCGGGGTAGCGTCAAGAGTACCGAATTGTAATGTTACATTCACCCCAGTATTATTGTAGCAAAGAATCTTGCGGATTATTGCCTTTCTCCCGATTGACAAACCGTGAATCAGGTCATTACCCGCCGTGAGAGTGAATACTCCCTGGTTATTCGCCATCCTGATTCCTTCAAGATTAACGCTCATGTCATCCTCCTCTAATTCTATCTGATATTTATTTTACAGACCCATCCCCTCGGCCGGCAGCCATGTTGATGGTACGCGACCGTCCATAATCCCTCTAACTATCAAAGGATCTAAAGGTTCTAGCACATAGCGGTAACCAAAGAACCTAAATCTAGCCACAGCTTGAGCCACAGGTCGGGGATTCCTCACCTCGAGGGTTGCATCTCTATCCTTGCCTAAAATAAAGAAAGTAGTGGTAGCAAGATTAGGGTCAAATGTCCGTGTAGTCAAGTCAACCCTCGCATGAACCCCTCTGGTGACAAAGCGCCCTACCGACGCTTGTTCCCATAATATCCCCTCAACATCGTCCAAGGGTTGCCACCTAAGGTGCAGAAGATTGTTGCTATTCAACAGTAAGATGTTCACAATTTGCTGCTGAATTGTCCCGTTGGCAGGAATCGTGGTCGCTCCTGAAGCAACTACCATCTCCACTGTCATTGTACTCGACCAAGGCATACCCTCAATAAACTTAATTTTGTAGTGGGTATATTGCCCCAATGTGAAAACGGAGAGGTTCTCCCGGATTTTGGCGACAGGGGCGATAACTCCCCCATCATAGATTCCACTCAACATAGGCATTGTGTTCCTCCTTTCTTCTCTCTACTCGGAAGATAGTATTCTATTATTCTATTACGGGCTCTACCATAGTAGAGCCAGCGAGGGTTGCAGTATCATTTACAGCCAGATTGTAGATAACAACCATACCTTCTACCTTCGTTCCTACCCGGTGTAATTGACCTCCAAGCTTAAACTTGGCTGTATTAAGTAAGCTATCCAGTCTCACCGGCGGAGGCGGAGTTGGGTGATATGTTTTATTTGTAGTTAAAAATCCTTTTACTTCAGAGATGGTAACTGGCTCAGTCAATAAAGATGGCAGAACGCTCTTTCCTTTGCAAGCTACACACTGACATCCATCTTTATGGGGTCCTCTCGGATGGTAAGCCTTTTTCCGTAAACTTGCCTTAACCATAACACCTCCCTTAGTTCTAACCTCACCTCTAGGGAGGAAGCTAATCCTCCTCCCTAGTTCGTCAACTTAGAACCGAAGGTTAAGCCCCTATTACCTGTGAAGCTGGTGAACACGGAATGTAAGCAATGTACCAGTCGATTACTCCAGCGGTACTAGCTACACCATTGACAATTCTGATAATTCCCACAGGGAGAATACCAGGATCGCCATTCCAACCAGCTTCGGCACTATCAGCCCAACCAAGCTGAGCCGCCGGTGCCGGCAGCGTAGCAGTTACCCCATCCCAAACATAGATACTGCCAGCTTGGTCTGTGTCAAGACTGGCCATAGCGGCAGACATAGCTACTGCCGCTCCCCCGGTTGGGGTAAAACTAAACTGCGGGACTATCGCACCTGCGATAAGGGTGGTACAAATTCCCCATAAATTGCATACTACAATTGCATTGCCCTGCACCTGGAAGATGTTGAAGTTAGCACCAGTTGCCAACTCAGCGGCTGTACCAGCCCTGCGTTGAATCTTCATGTTCTGAAGGTAACTTGCTTTTATTAATGTTCCTTTGCTCATCTTACGTTCTCCTTTTTTTATTTTGTTACTATTTGGACTAGAGTACTGTTATTCCATCGGTACTGGCTGATGCGCCCCCGCCGGTGGCAGCTAAACGGTAATATAGACATGTCCAGTCAATGAGGCCAGCGTTGTCGGTGGCACCACCGGTGGTCATTCTTAAAATGCCATCTGCGAGAATCAGCCCTTGAGGAACACCGACCAGACCAGCTACGTTGACACTGATGTTACAAACACCGAGAGCCGCCGGAGCCACTATCAAGGCATCGGTTATTTCTCCGGTAATCTGGTAGTAGGTATCTACATCATCACCGGTACAAGTAGCCGAAGCGGCACAAAGGAAGCATTCGGCAGCGGGGGTTGTGACAAAATGACCCAAGCGGACGGTCGAGGCGCTGGCTTCCCTCTGTTGCACGACACGGCCAAAGATGGTCACCAATACTATAGTTCCGGTCACCGTGAACAGGTTAATCACGGTGGGTTGCGTGTCTACATCGGTATCCAAACCAAGCCTGGTGACTGATTGTAGTTGTGCGAGAGCTATTGCTTTTGTACTTCCCATTCCTTCTCTCCTTTGTTTATTTTACTTACCTTAGAGTACCGTCATTCCATCGGTGCTGGCCGGTACGCCTCCACCAACGGCCGCTATCCGGATATACCGGGCTGTCCAGTTGATAAGTCCAGTGAGATCGTTGGCAGCGCCGGTGGTCATTCTCAGGATGCCGGGGGCAAGAAGCAGTCCCTGCGGAGTACCGACGGTTCCAGCTTCATTGACCATGAGATTCGAGAGCCCAATCCCAGAAGCCGGGTCTACTATCATGGCATCCCCTATGACACCAGTGATAAAGTACAGTTCATCGATAGCGTCATTCGATGTAGTAGCTGAAGCTGCACAAAGGAACGCCTCAACACCACCTGCGGTGGGAACGTGTCCCAACCGAATGGTTTGTGCGCCAACTGCCTTCGCAGCTACCACGCGGCCTACGATGCTTACCAAGATTACCGTTCCTGCTACGGTGAACAGGTTGGTCGTAGTTTGGGTATCAGTATCAGCCGCCAGACCAAGCCTGGTTACTGACTGTACGGTTCCAAGTTCAATGGCTTTTGTACTTCCCATGTTAGTTCCCCCTTTGTTTTATTCTGGGGAGCCTTCCCCCCAGGAAAAAAGTCTTAGCTTATCAGTGAATTGTTTGATAACTTCTGGTAAACAATGTGCAAGCTATACCGGTTCGCCGCAGCCATCACGGTCGCAAATGTTACCACGATGTCGCCAAGACCAGCAATCATACCAAAACCGCCTTGCGTAGCAACACCTGTTGCATCCGGCCACTGTGCGGCTAAAGCAGAAGCGGCCTTAGCATTGGCTGACAGAGGAGAAACCACAACTGAACCGATAGCACCAGCATTGATAGCCACCGCACCACCATCAGCGGCAACACCACAGACTGTAATTGTGCTAGTTGTGACATTGGTCATGGCAGTATCGAGGTACTCCACCATCGTCTTAATCCAGACTGGACCACCTGTTATGCTAAAGATAGTGTTTGCAATGGCTGCATAGAACGATGGCACGCTGGATATGACAAAATCGTTTTGGACTCTGTTGCTTGCAACTAAAGTTTTTAGACTCATTTTTTACCACCTTCCATCCTTAATGAGTTCTTAATCTTCAGTAGGGGAATCTCACCCCAACCTACACCGACCACTTTCAGGATTTCTTCCCTGACCTCTGAGGAGGAAGTTTCCCTCCTCCTCAGTTCGTCAACTAAGAAAATCTTAGCTAATTTCCGGACCCAGACGCGAAACAACGAAGCAGCCGAAAGATACCGGCTCGGCAGCACCGATTGCAGTTGGGTACACCTGGTTGAACAACCTATCCTGGGGATCATAGACCACAGGCTCGCTGAAGTACACATCGCTCTCCATCTTGTTCTCAACCATCAGCTGTATCATAAACACTGCCTTGGTTGAAGCACCGGTTGCACCGACGCGGAACCGAACTGCGGTTACCAATGGAGGAACAACGGCAGCTGCATTTGCAGCTTTGTAGAAGACGAGGACTTGCCCAACAGGAACAGTACCTACACCAAGACCATCACCCGCGGACTGCCACGTTCCAGCGGCAGCCAGGGCACCAGTAATGTAGTTCTCTTGGGTATAAAGTGCGGCGCCCATATTGGTGAGAGGTAATGCCTCATAAACCACCAACTCAAGAGGATTGGTGGCTATGGCTAGGTGAAGTGCCCTGGCAATACCTGCCTGAACAGCACCCCCCCTAAAGGTCTTCATGTCGGTTAAGGTTAGTTCATTGGTTGCTAATGGATAACTCATCCGCGTATATCTCCTTCAGAGTTATTTTTAAGGGAATCAGGTCAATCTTACTCCCTGGAAGGGAGCTTCCTGTGCCGGCCCGGGATAGCGTGCTACCTTACTGCGGAAAGCCGCTCCTTTACTAACAGGTGCTGGAGTTCTAACCATCTCATATAAACTCCGAGCCGTCAGTGGTAGTGAGGAAACGCCTACGTTTTTCAGGAAATCGCCGCCCCATCCCATGAAGCCAGAAACATAACCAACAGCGGTCATGCCATAAGTGAGCCACGTACTATACTGCGGCCAAATCGTGTCAGAAACCAGATTAACCGCAGCTACAGTGAGGGGAGCACCTACATCAGGTCCAATTTTGATCGTCATTTTTGATCTCCCTCTTGCTAGGGAACCGCAACCCGAGACAAAAAACAAGGGGGGTCGCCCAGAGCTTTTTGCTCAAGGTTGCGACCCCCCTATTTACTCTTTTCCTCTGATCGACCGTAGACTTTCTATCTATCTCGTCTCAGAGGTTCACTAAATCAGTATTATCATATTATTAAAGTTTTGTCAAGTGTTACTTATGATTTTCCCTTTTTTGGTTTGGTAGTTGCTACCCAGATAACTGCCCCACCGCCAGCAATGAGTAATACTGGCAACCAGGGGAACTCCCCTTTCTCTGGAGGTTCTTCTGGCGGCTCTTCTCCATCAGGCGGTGGTCCCTCTGGAACACAGACTCCGTTCTGACAAACATAACCCCCCGGGCAATCCGTATCCACAACACATTCTGGAGGGGCTTCTGTTTCCCTGAAATGAGCTTTGACTGCTTTATGTTCATCCATAATCCCAGAAACCCATTCAGTCGGGTTGAAACTCACCCCCCCTTGTATCTCATCTGACCACTTCCAGAACTCGTAACCGGCATTAGGGTGAGCTGTCACTTTTACTCTAATACCCTCAGTGAACTTCCCAACAGTACCATCATGGAAAATATTTGTAATATCAACTGGTGCTGGAGAAGTAGTTACATATCCTACCCCAGCAGGGGTTATATCCACCTCAAGAGGCCAGATTCTCTCCACTTCAGCCAATCCAAACTCTGCCCTAACAGTATGGTTTTCATCCATGGTAATACTATTTGTCAAACTAATTATAGATTCATTGACATCCCCATGCCATCTTATAAACACAAAGCCAGGATTAACTATTGCGGTTAGACTAACTATTGTCCCCTTGGTATAATGCCCTTCAGAATCCAAGGCAAGCGGATTAAAGTCTATCGAGCCACCACCTGCTTCACCTAGAATCTCAAATCTCAGGACCTTCAAATCTGGTTCTGGTTCTGGCGTACCTGTTACATAATAAACATCATCCCATTCCTCATCAGCAATGAGCTGTGCGTTTGCATCAAATACCTGCACCCTCACATCCCGCCGGTCAATACTACCTAACTCAGATGTAGTACGCAAAGCTTTAACGTTAGTGGTTCCAGAAAGGTAAACTACTTGATCCTGATACCATAATTGAGTACCATGCCCTGGCCATACGCTCCCTTCATAAGCTATTACTCGGATAGTTGTCCATATCCCCTCCGTGCTAGTGATTGGAATTGTTAAAAGTACGGGTCCGGGGGGCGCTGACTCCGGATAAGCAGTCGGTCTAGTTATTGTAATCATGGTTTTCTCCTGACTAAATAGATTCCAGCCAAGGCTATGGCACCTATTCCTGCAATTGCCAGCAGGGGAAGTGTGCCTGGTGCTTTTTCACCAATGTATTCCACTATATCCTCAACCTCTTTAATTGTAAACCAGATGGCTATTGCCAATAGCAAAAACAAGACCCCCGCGATAATTACGTTCCAGAAAAGAGGGCTTGCTGTTGCAATAACTTCAACGTAATAATCAGTCCACCATGTAGGTTCGGTATCCTCCCATACCCTCAATTCAAGGAGAAGGCTATTCTCCGCCGCCAAAGACTCAATATGAGAATCAATGACCTTATGCAATGCCCATTGTGTCCCCGGCACTTGTTCAGGTGTGAGTCTGAAAGTATAAGTAGCCTTTTCCGCATGACCCACGAAGTCCTGATTTAACTTCCGGTCAATGATTTTTTCCCAAGCCATTTACTCTCCACACTCCCTGGTTATATGATCAACTATATAGCTCAGCATGTGATAGTGCATCATTTCTTCTGTGGACATCATTCTCAATATATCACCCTTAACACCCTGTTTGTAGTGACTTAACTTAGCCGCTGCCTCAGAATACCAACTGCTAGCATCAGACTCACCCTGAATTTCCTGCTTTAGCGAATTTCGGAGTTCGAGCAAGCCGGCAGCGCATTTCCCCCGCTTTATCGGCTTCTCATCCAGCCGTCTTTGCTGTTCTTCAATGCTTAACTTTTCCCAATCTTTAAGATTCATCTTACTTCCTCCCTTCAATAAAAGCCCAATCTACTATTGAATGATCTCTCTCGGCATAGCTTGCCAAGTTAATTTCTTCTGAATATAATATATCGTCCCTTTTGAAACACCAAATATTTTCGCTAGAGTTCGTTGAGGTAGATTAGTTTCTCGAATTTCTTGAACTAAGGCGTATGTAAGTTTAGCATTACTATTCCTTTCACCCGAATGGTTGAGCCTACCTTTCCGAACAGAATCTTTAAGATTATCTGAAGCAGTCCCTAAAAATAAATGGCTTGGATTTACACATGCTGGATTATCGCAATGGTGACAAACATCGAAACCTTCAGGAATCGGACTGTTCACCAATTCCCAACATACTCTACTGGCAATCTTACTATCTATGGTGCCATATCCACCCTTATTGCAATGTGCGTTCCAAAACCAGCAACTATTTGGATTTGATTTATCAACTTTAGCCCAAAATCTTTTCTCTAAGGGTGTAGATACACCTTTATTCCAGGGTATTCCTCCTTTAATAAATGTCAATTACTTGCCTCCGTTAATATAACTCCAATCAAGGTAATCTTTCAACCAAGCAGCATACACGGCAGTAAAAGGAGTTAAAAGTGTGCGGTCCTCAATTGCCGAAACGGTCTTATCGTTGAAATACATCACCGGTTCGTAGATATCAGCAACCCGGGTTGCCACCATCGGCTGCATATCACCCTTGGTAGATTCCATGATATAAGGATGGGAATTAAAATTTACCTCAACCCAAGCGTGTCCCCCCGGGGCCGGGGGCTGGTGGAGATTGCCAAAAACTACATTTACCTGCTCAGGAAGAAGGTCTTGCCGGACTAAGGATGCTAAAAGAAAGGCTTTATTCGCACAGTTCCCAACTTTTGTGCGAATCACCTGGCTGGGCTCTTGCCAATAGTCCTTCTGAGAAGCAACTCTCCCATTAACCCACATCTTAGCTGAAACAAAGGTCACATATTTAACCTCATCGGCTACCCATGCCCAACAAGAAGTAAGCTTGTCCTCAAGATTATAGATTCCATCGGTGAGTTTATCATGCAACTCCTGCACTTCAAGAGCGTCGGGAGTTACAAAATCGGTGAGCCACTTGCCCTCACCGAAGAATGTGGCCGCTATCGGCTGATCGTCTATCAGAGTTGGTTCTGACATTTACCCTCCCCTGGCCTGCTTCTCCAGCCACTTCTGCCCCTCGGACGTTGTGGCTATAAGTGCCGGCCCAACAAACACCCCTACGAGGAAAGCAATAACACCAATTAAAACTGGTCTCGGGATAGTTACTTCCTGGGAGATTGATTCATTAATTGAGTTGCACATGGGACACGTGACTTCTTCTCCAATATGATTTGCAACTAGAGGATAATCGCAGGAAGCACAAGAACCAATGGTTTTGTTAGCCATGGTAGTCCTCCTTAAAAAAAATGCCCGCAAACGCGGGCGACCCCCAAATATTCAGCTACTTTAATTTTTAGCAGAAAAAAGTGATTTTGTCAAGTGCCTTTCATTCTTGGAGTTCATTTTTAATTTCCTCTATCTGCCTTTTCAACCAGGTTTCCCCTTTCGGCCAACCGAGGAAAAGGCTGGCAACTGCCGGAAAATCTTTACGCAAACAATTTATTGCCCAATCAGTGGTTAGCCAACTCACATCCCCCACCGTACTGGCCAGATGTTTGATTTGCCTTTTATATTCAGAATCAAAACTTCCCAAAAGGCTTTTGTTGGTCTCTATCCACAAAGTGGCCTTTTTCACATCCACCTTTTTTGTCCTGAACAACTCCACCAGAACACCCTTCAAAATACTGGGTGCTAATGTTGCAGCAAACCCCCTCCCTAAAACCTTGCCATATTTCTGTATATCGAGCATTTACTCTTCCTCAGAAACTTCTTGGCTTCCCTCTTTTCTTCTTCGTATGTCATATTCCATCCCACAACTGGCACATACCGCTCTCCTAGCTGTCGGTCCTATTGCCACCATTGTTTCACATTGCACACACTTAAATTGGCCAGATTCTCCCTTGTCTACTGTTATTACTTGTGACTTAACCCCCCGTGAAGGAGGATCAGTCACCTCTGACTCGCTCTTACTTGTCAACATCCCTTTAGCTATCGCCGTTCCAAAAGTCTCCGGCGCCCTGGCAAACATATCGTTCCTCTCTCGACTCTGAGCAAGTTCCTCCCTCTTTACATCTCGCTGATCATCAAGCCGGCGCAACTCTAATTGCCACCTGCGTTCCTCTGCCTTGTCTTCCTTATTCATTTTCCTGAGGGCTAGAGTATGCTCAAAATCCAGCTTCTTCAACTCAACTTGAATCACCTCAGTCCCCCCGCCTGGTTGTCCTTGAACGAATCCTATTTCCTTCGCCATTTCCCTAGCCGCATTGAGTTGCTCAACGATACCACCTTTAGAAACATTGGACTCAATCATTTTGCCCAGCATTTGCATCTGGGCTTCAAAGCCGGTCTTCATCACCAGCATTTCCTGTGTGTGCAACTTCTCTCGTAGCTCATTACTAACCTGCTGTTGGTTGGCAGCTGCGTTCTCCGCCTGTTCCCTCAGACGATCCCTCTCATCAATTTGCTTCTGCATCAATTCTGGATAGTTGACATTTCCAGTAAACTTAAACGAAGATGGTTCTTCTTTCTTCTCACCGGTTTTTTCAACGGCAGCTTCAGCCGCTGCCTTTTTCTTATCTAACTCTGCTTTTCTCGTTTCATGCTCAGCTGCTTCAATCTCATCCGCCCTCCGCAGCCGCTTCGTCTCTCTATCACTTTTGGCTTGAGCCAAAAGGCTGTCCGCGTCATCTGGATTCACCGTTGGGTCACCTACAGCACTTTCCCATGCTTTTCTCGCCATTACTTACCTCCCATGCTTATTAAGCCTAATTTCTTTCCCCGTACCTTGAAAAAATCCTCAGCACAAGTATCTAAAAAATCACCAAGTAACAATTCCTCTTCTCCATCAAATTGAGCCTGGGTGGCTGCTGCTATCCTGTAAAGTGCTAGAGTTTGCAAAGATAGAAAAATCTTGCATTGGATACCATCGTCAGCTATCATAGTAGCTATCTTTTTCTCCGTGCCTTCCGGTTTCCCATCTTCCTTCTTCGGAGTTACCACCTCGCTGACTGCGCCAATCGAGTCATCCTTACCCTTGGGTTTCTCTGGTTTAGCTTCCTCTGGCTCTGGTTTAGCTTCCTCTGGTTTTATATCCTCTTCTGGTTTAACTTCCTCTGGCTCTGGTTTAGCTTCCTCTATCTCTTTATCCCCATCTGGGTTAGCTTCCACCCTTTTCTTCTTAGTTTCATCAACGCCTCCAATAAATTCCCCCCTAGCTGAAGCTTGGTTTCCCTTCACTGCTTTCAAAGCTTCAATATTCCTCTTCCAAATTAAATAATAATTGGCTCTCGTCTTTGACTTCAACCCGAGTTTTTTCACTTCAGGGCTGGTAGGAACTTTACCATCCTCGAATAATTTGAATGCCTTTTCTCTTCTAGTCACTTAATTCCTCAAAAAGTTCTTCAAATACTTCCCTAAAAAGGAACTAATAAGCCTCACTTTTTTAGAATAATATACTTTTTAATCTTTGTCAAGCCCAAAGCCCCACTATTGACAATCAGCCCTGTTTATGTTATGAATGGAAATATGAGAACAGAGATACTGGCAGTCATTATTCAAGAGGGTACTAGGTTATGCTCAGAATTGTTCCGTCTCCGCTCCCACCGCCCAAAGCAAGTGAATGATTATCAGCCATCCCCCTCTCCAATGAAAGAGGGAGAAGAAATAAGTGAAGAAACCGGTGAGAGTAAGATTGAGAAGGGAACGGCCTGTTTACCCTGCACGAACTCTCACCTTCATGCCTGTGTAGGTTTACTAAGTGAGGCTGTTCGGATGAGCCCAAAGGAACTCAATACGGAAAGTATGGAAAGAGTTGACAAGTGCCTCGGGGAAATAGCAGCAGCGGAGCGAGTAGACCTCTCACCAGAAAAGGTGGGTAGTTTACCACAAGAGGAAAGGAAAATAGCTGACCACGCCTCAAGGGAAATCAGGGAAATCAGGCACGGTCTGGAAGGTTTGGACACAAAAGCGGATCTGGAAAAATTAACAATCCGAACCATCAAACTACAGAAACACGTAGGGGCAGAATGGTTTAAAACCAGGTTAGCTAAAATGCCAAAACAAGAGAAAGCCAAGCTAATCGAAAAAACGATAGAAAGGCTAGAAGGGGAGGTATGATTATGCCCGAATGCGATGTAGAAGACATACTTTGTAAAATGACTGCTCTCTCCCATCTCAAGGGGCTCAAAAGTGTGTTGGGCGAAGAGAGATACCGGTTAGAGTTCCCTGAACTTCAGAGTTTAGATGATAAAATCTCCAGCCGCGAGGCGAGTCTAAAGGACACACTGGGAAGATGTGGAGAACTCACAACAGAAGACACTACTAGAATAATACCGAAGGGAGTCATAGTAACCAAAGAGGAGATAGAAGAATGACAAAGCCCGGACTACACAAACTGCTATGTGAAAAATGTGGAACTGAAAAAGAAATGGAAGCAGGAATAAGAACAATGTACTGTTGTGCTCAGAAGATGGTTGAAGTATTAGACGAAGAGCCAGAACAACCACCAACTTTACAAGTACAGCCAAGGCAATAACATGGCAAGTAATAAAGCAGATGTGAAAATAGCCCTTATCTCTGCGTTGGTTCTCGGAGTCGCAATCTTAGTAATAAGAAAAACGACTAAGGGAATAGAGAGGAAATAAGATGGCAGCCAAAGAGGATGTGAAAATAGCCAAATCACTTGTAGTCCCTCTAACTCTCGCAACCGTAGCAATCGTTGTTCTCGCTCTAATAGGTAGAGCGCAAACCGAAAAATAGTCCAAGGAGATTTTCAATGGGAAAGCGAGAAGAATATACTGCTTGTATGGTGCCCTGGATGAAAGGCGGCGGTCCTGACCGAAAACAACGCTTCTGCATCGGGGCAAAAATCTGCTCAGGTAAAAGTTCTAATGAGCAAGATGCAGCTAGGCTCTGCGCTGAGGCTGCCGCAAACCCAAAAACTCCCAAAGCAAAGAGGGGCAGAAGAGGCAAAATAGATACTGTCGCTCTAGCCTCCTGTGTCATCAAATCTCTGGACGGCTCAGAAATCACCTTAGCTAATTTAGCTCCTATCATTGCCAGTTGCACAGGGCAGAAGGCAGGACCTACCACCCGGGAAAAGTTCATTTAAAACTGCTTCAAGGAAAAGAGCAAGAGGTGCCCTTGTGAAGAAAGATGATTACGTCAAAATTGTAGCTGTCACCGGTGACTACCGATACGGATATATAACCGATGTCCTCGACAAAGGTTCCACCCTGGGTATTAGCCTATTCGATGAAGGAGAGAGTAAGATAGCCTACGATGCAGCCTATAATGCCCTGAGGGGAGAAGCCCCTGTCGATTATGTTTCTACCCTCACTGACATTGAGAAGAGCATAGTCCCCATGCTCACTGCGGGATATAATACAAACGAAATTGCAAATGAAATGTCTATCAACCCCACGACAGTCAGAGCGCACCTCCGAACACTACGAATCAAACTCCACCTAGACGACAGAGCCCAGCTCAATGCCTTCTCACCAGCACTGGAAGCTATGATAATAAAACGAGCAGAAGTTGACCGGGCAGTGGGATCTTTGAAAGCTAACGAGGTTAAAACAATTGGCTGAACCAGAACAATTAATCAGAATAAAATTAAAAGACGGCACTACTATAGACTTTAGCCGGACAGAAAACAAAGAGGTTCATATTTGCCACGATGACCACTGCGTTATCCTACCCCATTGTACTGGGCAAGTAACCTTGGATTTATTCACTTTACTGGAACCCTTCGGGGAAATAGAGGAGGAAAAAAATGGGTCATGAAGAAGAAACTCAGGATTGCCTAGCTATAGAGGAAAACAAAAGAGCACTCGATTGCCTGAAAAATGTTGTAAAAAAATATGATGGTACTGATACATGCCCGCCTAAATTGGTACTTCTGGTCCAAGAGGGATGTATCCCCTGCAAGGGAGAGATTGCTCTGCATGAAGAAGACATCGCCAAGGGAATTGTGGAGAAAATTGACATCGATTCACCCAGGGGAAGGGCTATTGCACAGGAAAACGACATTTATTCCATCCCTTCTCTCCTTCTCCTGAACTGTAAAAATAAACTCATAATGTTTAAAGAAGGGTAAAGCCATCTGCCCGTTTAAGCGTTTTTATTTACAATAGGACTTGCGTATTTTAGAATGAGATTAAGTAAATCTTTAGAAAGGAGTAAGTATCATGGGAAAAGGTAGACTTCTATCTCATGCCGCACACAGCAAGGTTACTCCACCCGCCGGCTCCCGCTGGGCACCACCGCCCAATGCACATGCCCGATGTGTCGGTGCCGCTCTATTCGGCAAGACCGGTGGTGGACGCAATGGTGTGAGGGAACGCTTCACCGAAGCCAGCAAGAAGTGCTAATACTCACCACTTAATAGTGCCAGCACGTAAAAAAAAGAGCCCCCAAAATCGGGGGCTCTTTTCAATAAAAGCATTATTCACTTCTCCAGTACATGACTCTCTTTAAAAGTATCCAAGTCTCGCCAAAACAGATGGCATTTGCACCATCCATCATTCCTGACCTCTTCAATGGACTCAGGGCAAGGGCAACTCAGGCGTTCCTTGGCACAGGGACAGTAACCACCTTTGCAAAAGGCATTGATATAATACTCGTATCCACCCCCTGGGTGAATAACCAGGTTATTGTCCCGGGCAAAATCTAATATCAGACGGCGTTTATGATTAGTTGGTTTCTGCTTCATCTTCCCCCACTCCACACGGGCATCCTTCACACATGAGATCTGGAGCCCGGTAACATTTTTCAGCACAGGCCAAACCGCAGACCAGCCAGCAATAATTAAGGGCATTGCACCTAGTCTCTTCATTCAATGGGCAAACAATATCCCGATAGTTCGGGATAGGCTTGGTTTTAATCTCACCCTCAATATTGGTTGTACCCCTGACCTTTGGCCTACCTGCCTTACTGACCACTTTAGCCATTATTCTCCTCCTTTTTCACTACTTTCCTTTAAAACTTTCAACGCCTTAGCTACTTTTCGTCCTTCACTGATAAATTTATCAACTGCCTTGATTGCCTTTGTTAATTTTTTACTAATCTCGCTCTCTGACATTCTAGCACCTCCTTTCTTAGCGGTCTTTGCCATCAACTCCAGGCGCCACTCTATCTGGTACTTTTCCACAATAGATACAACCTGCTTTGCCTTGCCTGATTACTGTAAGACTGTGCCGCTTATCCGGACTCTTAGGACACCTATCCGTAGTGAAACCATGCCACCAATAAAGGACAATAACAGGAATAGCTATTAAATAGTCGAGCAACACCGGCTTATTCATTCTTTCCATCCTCTATCCTCAGGTAGTATCGGTGGCCCCATCTCATCATAATCAGGACATTCTTGGCAAACTTGGCACTCCAGTGGTCTTCCCGCATGAAGATCCCTGATAGGTTTATTACCATTTTGATTTCTACTATCAAGGGTATGACCTGCTACGCACCTAATTTCTCCTCCCATCACCTTCGCATTAAAGCACTGGTAAAGTGAACGCTTAATTTTCATTTACCCTCCTCAGAGACATATTCTTTAACCGCCCATGCCCACAAGAAAAGAGCATCCGCTTGATTGTCGTCAATAATATCAATCTCCGGCCACCGCTTCCGGGCAGCAGACAGCATAACCTCTTTATTTGAATTGCCCTTTCCTGTAGCAAATTTTTTAATGGTCCCAACCGACACTCCCTGGTAAGATATCTCCTTCAATTCACATTGCTCTTGGATTATAGCTATTATACCACCATATATCTGAGCGGCGTCCGTCCCTTTGTGACTACGGACCTCTTCGTAAACAAGGATTTCAATTCCCTCACAAGCCTTTATCAGGTAGTTCCGGAGCTTGATAAACCTCATCCCCCCGCCCTCATGTCGGCTTACCGATAAATTCCACACCCCGGACTCGAAGGGACTCAGGGCATAGCCACATTTAGTACCCGGGTCCACCGATAGGATACGTATTTTATTTTTTGTCATTTCGGCACCTCCTTCAGGGCTTGCCACTTACCATAATCAAACCTGAAATATGGGGGGCGACCTTCTTCTCTTACTATTTCCCAATCTTCTTCTACCGCAATGATTATCCTCTCCCTCTCCCTCCTCCCCCCTTCGGCTAGGATATGGGGGATTATTCCCGCCAAGAAATCTTTAAATGCCCTGTCCGTTACGATACTATCTATCGTTATATCGCCATCTATCCACTTTTTAGCTTGCTCCTTAGCCCTCTCCCTCTCCCTTCTCTCCCCTTCGGCAAGGATGATGGGAATGATTTCCCTTGCTTTATCTTCTAATCTGCATTCAGGGCCTAATGTTCCTGGCTTACTAGGTCGCATCCTGTCTACAGCCTCTGACCAAACTTCTTCCAGTACTTTCTTTGCCCCATCAATTAGTTCTTCGTCTGTCATAAAATAATCCTCCCAAGCAAAACTCCGACTATGCCAAGAAACAAGCCACCAATAAAACCAATGAAAACACCTGATATAAACCAGAAGGTTCTTTCCTTGTTGTCCATCATTCCTTCACCTCCTTTACCACTCAATAGTCCCCCTCATGTCAGCACCCACATCGTCTATGATTATGCCGTTCCAACTCTTGTTTTTTAATCCGCTTATTTCTTCACCAGCACCAAAGTAGTAGTTTGCTATTGTGTTATTGCCGGCATTGTTTTCTTTATAGGTAATGTTCTTCGCTCTGTGCATGGTAGTAAATCCCCTGACATTATTAAGTGAGGTGTTACCGATATACTTAACATTCTCTGAGTCGGAAGCCCAGAAGCCAGAGCTATTATCCGCAGCATAATTGTATTTATACGTTATATTTAGATTGGGTGAGAGGGGAGTGCCGACCCTGGCTGCCTGAAACCCGTTTCTCTTTACATTCAGAACAGTGTTACGCAGGTAGAGTATATCGATTGGGCCCGCTTCTCCTTCGTGCATGTGGACTTCAAAACCTGTCTGAAGCTGGTTTTGGCCCACTCCGCCTTCAACGATGTTACCCTCTATCCTGAAACCGCTCCCACCATCGTCTATCTCAAAACCAGAAGACCCACCTATTCTTCCTATCTGTCCCTTCGCATAGTTTCTGAGTATAGTAATATCCTCATTCCCCTTACCCATAGCGAAGTTATCATCAAAAGCATACTCACCCCGGGAGTCTACTATCTTGGCGTGCTTTGAGCCGTAGATTGAGAAGTTATGCGCTAATGGTGAATGGCGAATGTAGACTCTAGCAATGACCCAGTTAGACCCCGATGCCCTGATACCATCCCTTGCATACTCGTAATCGTAGTTAGTCATATCTATCTGAAGGTTTTCTACTCTCCAGCCACTTGCCGCCGTGTCTCTGATGGGGAATAAGAGGATTGTATCCCAGCTACTACCAATCAGCTTGACGTTATCCTTTAGGGTGAGCCTTGCCCCGTACATTCCCGCATATATACCATCTTCGAGGATGACTGTTTCATAATTGTTGATGGCTTTCTGCATGATACCCGCATCCTTTAGCCCTGTTGGGGATAAAGTGATTGTATCTTCCCGCCGGAAGTCCTGACCGTACCTGCCGTAGACAGGAGTAACCAAACCTAGTATTAGTATTAGTGCTACCGAGATAATTAGAAGTGTTTTAGTTTTCATGGCACCTCCTGTCTCAATCTCTTTTCATCTTGGAAGAACACGCCGTAATTACGGTGTTTGGTGAGTAATGGTCTAAGATTTTCCTTCAAGAACGCCTTATCCGCAGATTCTACAATCTCCCTGACCCAAGAAATCTTCGGTTGAGCAGTCCACTTATTACCGTATGGCATTAAGGTTAAAGAGGCGGCAGCTTTTAGGCTCAACAATTCTTGCTTTGTGCCTGTAAGGGCGCCGATGATTAGCCAGTTTATGCCAGCATGTGTTAATATCTGCCCACCTTTGTGAACTAAGCCCAATAAAGGCTCAAATGATATGTATTTAATCCGAGCCTCTACTTTATACAATTCCACGCAAGCCTTGAGGTAACTGACTTCTTCAGTAGCAGTCACCCCCACCCAGCAGTTATCGGGGAACGGACTCCATTTAATAAGGTTCTGTGGCTGCTTGGTGAGGAATAAGAAAGTGTGCTGCGGACACTTTTCAATAGTATCATATAGCCTACCTTTCAAAGTAAATAAGCCGTGTTCATCCTCGCCAAACTGACCTCTTGGCTCTCCGCAATAAGATGGGTCAAACTCAGGGCAGTCCCAGAATAAATCTCCCATGAAGGCACATAGTATCCGGCTCGGCTTCTTTAGATAAAGAGGCGAGAGCAGAGCATCAGGGTGTATAGTTGGCTTAAAACCATTCGGGTAGCGGTCAGCAAATCTCTGAGTTATCGGGTATGCCCAGCACCTAAAGCCGCCATCTTTACATTTCCCATCAATATTATTCCCGCATCCACTGGCGAAATTCCAAGCGTAATCGCCGTATTCTATACCTGTGGGGCTTAGTCTAATCAGCTTGTTCATTCCTTCACCTCCTTCACCAATTCTTTGGTAGGTCTGACCTTTTTGTAGCCAGATAGCTTACTCTCTATAGCCTTGATATATCTCCACTTATCTCCCGAAACTCTCTTATGGGTTTCCTTCGGCATTTTGTTGACACTGGCGAATATCCCCTCAATGTCTGGTAACTCACCCTCAACCTCCACATACAACCCATCCAGGGAGAGGATTTGGTCAGTATCGCTTTGTGCAAACCCCTTGGTTTTCCCCCCGATAATGCCCTCGGTTCGAGCAGCCAATACAATATCATATATCTGCTCCTTCACTTCCTTAAACTGCATGGTTATTTTACCTCCTTACATTTTAAACACATTTCCTTCATACCCTCAATGCCCTTTATACAGGCATGGCTCTTATAGTTATACTGTCCGTATAACCCGCAGTGTTTAGCTCTGATTTGTGCTTTTGTCATTTAACCTCCTTTAGCCCATTTAATAACTCGGCACTTCCCTCCCAAACTCTCGGTAAAATTGAGAGCGAAGTTCAAAGGCGTATTGTCTAGCTGTATTTTGCATCGCAAGATTTGGTGCATTGGACACTCTAGCATCAGCCCCGGAAATTAGAGACCTTAAAACCTGCTCTCGCATTTCCTTAACCTTCCCCTGTGCTTCTTTTTCCATCATATCCTCCTTCAAATATTCTTGTAAGAATGATAGTTAATCCTTTGTTGTTACTCCTCCCCGAGCTTGTTCACAAACTCCATGACTTCCTCCCCCCGTTCAACTTGCTTCACCCGGGGGCTGGATTTTATAAATTTCTGGATTTTATCAATTAAAATTTGCTCGTCCCCCAACTCGTTATCCCAAATTACTAAGCATCGAAAACCGACACTATTAAAAGCCATCACCCGGCCTAGCTCCGTATAGTTCCATCGAATATTATCTTTGGAATGCCAATATTCACCAAAAAGTTCAATAACTTCTTTCTTACCATTTACATTTACAAAATCGGGAATTAACCCTCCTAGTGTAACCCCTAATGAAAAATCTCCATTGTATTTGAACTGCGGGAAATGCTTATCCAAGACAACCTGTAGTTGCACCTCCGGTTTGGTTGGTCTACTACAAAGACCCCTTAACCTTCTTGCAACAATAACGGGATTTTGCCAAGACTCCTTTTGCGCCTGAGACCTTTTCTTCCGTGTAGCCTCAGTATAATATTCTGAATTTTGCCATAAAGCACGCATCCGTTTATGAAGCCAAGCATAACGACACTCATTAGAACAAAACTTCCCTATGCCACTCTCCACTCTACTACGATAACTGAAGAATTTTGCTCCGCATTGTTGGCATATTCTTTCAATACTACCTCTTCTATGTTTAGGATTATTGTAGTATTGATGAACACAGACTGGGGAGCAAAACTTTGCCCCTGTATATTTTATTTGGCTTGGTTTAACCTTAAAATGAGTGCCACACTGTAGGCAAACACGCGCAACTTTCCTTCTCCAAGCAGGTCTTATTACACCTACCTTAGCTTGGCTGGAACACCGAATAGAGCAATATTTTGCTACTCTAAAATAGGTATAAAAGTGCTTACTGCATTGCAAGCATACTCGTTCCACTTTCATTTCTTTGGCTTATCCCAATATGTTGATTTACACTCCGGGCATATCCTCACTTCTTCCCCTCTCGGCACCCACTTATGCCCACAGCGTAGACACTCTAACCTTTGAACAGTTATCTTCTTCATACCTTTACTATACTCCTTATAGGTAAGTTTTGTCAAGGCTTGACGGAAGGAGAAGGTAAAGACAACAATTCTGCCACCCAATAGTCTTTATCAGGACTACATGGACAAACACAACATCCAATACCATCCCCCCCTGATAGGCAAAGCTTTGTCTTTTTACCTTTCTCATTCAGGTAGAGACAGTCATCATAAGACAATTTCAACCGGCTGCAAAGGACTGAAAGCTTCGCGGTAGCCTGATGCCATAATTCCATCTGTCGGCTCCACTCCTCAGTATTATGATTAAGCTTACAAATCTGGCCCCAAGCTTCGTTTAGAACAGCGTTGCCCTTTATCACCCTGTCACGGAGAGCGGTCATTTCAGGAGTAAGTTCCCCCCTCTGAGTTTCTACAACCGCGGCCACCACACCCTTGTCAGGATTCGGATGGCAACGATTACAACAAAATCCACCATCCGGGCGCTGCCGCCAGTCATCCGCACCGCATAAACATGGCCGGTTTGGTTTTTCCATCGTACCCTCCTTTAATCCTTTGTCTCTCCTGGTAGCAGTGGCTCCAACTTCCAGCTAAGGCGTTCACGTCTCGATATAGTGCGTTTCATGGCTTCAATACTAATCTGCTCGGCAGCTGCAAGCTGAACAGCATCTCCATGATACCCGCCACTTCGGAAAAGAGTTATGATTTCGATGGCTTTTTCTAGTTTCATTTTTTACCTCCTGTTCCACTTTATACTCCCCCGATTAACGTCTTTTTAGGCATAAAGTTCCACCAACTGACTTTTCGTCCCTCTATCTTATATAAGAGATATATAAGATATACATACTACTAATATACTCTCTTTAAGACCTTTTCTTTTTTCTCTTATGCTTATAGAGGGGGGTAAATTAAGTTGGTGGAGATTTCGTATCTAAAAGGTGATTAAGCCCCCCCATTTGTAGCAGGGTTAAAGTAGATCAATCTTCTGTACCATGGACTTTTTGAACCGAAGTAATTGGAAAGCCAATGGTAAAACCTAATATGCCTTTTTTGGTACATTTCTTAAAACCCAATTCTCTTAAAGAATATCCTAGCGACAAAGATGTTATTTTCTTGTTGGGGAAATTTCTAATCAAAAGGTTTTTAAGTTCATCGATATGGAAATGCCCCCAATGTCTATTTTCTAATAGAAACTTATATATAGTTTGTCCCGATAATTGTTCTTGGTCGCTCCAGTATTGTTTTTTATGAGGCTTGAAAGGAATATCAATGATTTCTTTGTCTACGCGTTTCTCTGCTTTCTGTTTTATTTTGAGCTCTGTATATACTGCAACTCTCTGAGGGGTGGTATTAGGATAAATGATAATCCCGAGCCAGGGCAAGTGTATTACAATGTCTTTTAGAGTGGTCCATTGTTGCTCAGAAAGAATCAGATAAGGTTTGACATGATAGGGGAGACAACCGGCAGCTTGCCCTATACCCTTTTTAAGTTCTCCCACCTCTGCGTTTTCGGGTTTAATTTCAAATGTGAGTGGCCACTCATTTTTTTTAAGGTATACTCGATCGGGCCTTGTTATTTTAAATTCACCTTTATCTTTAGCACGTTTCCAGCCTGCTAGAGACATAAATTTGTCACACATTGTTTCCAGTTCCTTATGAGTTAAAAAGGTTCCCATCTTCATTTCTCCTATACTAGTTAGTATTTATAACACTTAGTATAGCAGGTGTGAAAAGCTTTGTCAAACTTCCATATCAATTTCCTTGTCGTCTTCATCTTTTTCCTTAAATTTAATACCGTTCCACACCCTAGTCAATTCACCGCCTATTCTTGGGCGGGCGGATTTAACCATAATATAGGTCTGGTTTTGAAGTGCTCGGATAAAGCTAACAGGTTTTTTAGCCGGCAGGTTGTTCTCTTTACAGTAATCCTCATAAGCCAAGTGCAAGGCCATTTTTTCAATGCAGTCCGTTGCTGATGGTTCGCATTTATCTTCGAGGAAAGCATAGACTGGATCCGAGGACCGTTGATAGAATGTGGTCGTGTCATCTACGGTTTTAGTGTAGCTGAATGAGCCATTTTGTAGTAGCCTTTTGAGTCCTTTAAGTGCTAGATTTAACAGTCCGCTCATTTCTTCTTTAGTCAGTAACTTTTTAAGTTTGTTTTTATCATCAGCATCCCCCAGGAACTGATGGGGGAAGTGAATGATTATCCACCGGCGCCAGAAGGCGAAGGAATCCTCCCCGATGACTTCAGGTGGTTTATTTGCTGAGAAGATTAACCGTGCGAAGTTTTCAAAGGAGAAACGATTTTTAAATTTCTTATCGGCGCCAATGGGGTCCCCACCTGTGAGCATTTTAAAGGCACCAGTCCGGTTCAAGCTCCGTGAGGGGATGTCAGCAAACATGTTGATTAACTTCCCCTCCAGAGCTGCCATAGCGAATTTATCCAGTTCTAATGAGTGCCATGGCACATTTGAGCAGTTGCTCCTACCGATAAATTCCTTCAGTAAATTAAGCAAACTCGATTTTCCATTGGCCCCATCGCCTACAAAGAGGAAGGCTTTTTGTATTGAGTAATCGGGGATGAGGCAATATCCGAATTGTTCCTCAATCACCGGTATATCTTCGGGAAGTAATATCTCTTTTAAAAACTGCTTGATTTTAGGGCAGTCAGCTTTTGGGTCATAGGTGACCGGGATTCTAACTGTGGATAGCATTTCCGCGGTGTGAGGCTCGAGCTTGCTATTACGAACATCTATTACCCCATTTTCCAGGTCTATCAACCATTTTTTGCGATTGAAAATAGCTCTTTTACAATAAGTGCTTCTCTGTATATGGCCGAGAGCCTCATTGATTTTGTATCTGGTTAGCACTTCCGTATTTGTGACGCGGCGCTGACATTCTCTTTCGATGAACTCCTCCCCGTTGGTTTTCCAGAACTCGTCTCGATAGACAAGGACTTCATGGGTATCGGTAAGAGTGGCGAAGCGAAATTCCTTTAATAAATCTTCGACCAGATTAGCCAGGTTGAGTTTTATTGCCCCGGTTGGGGTTATTATTATGTACCTATCTCCCTGGGTCTGCAAGATCCATTCGCATTTGTCCTCACCCACGCAAAATGTCTCTAGCATGGGGTTGTCGGTTATTGAAGAGCAACCAAAGCCGTAGCCCTTCTCGGCCGACCTGACCTTGATTTCCAGTAACCTGTCATCGTTCATTGGCGGGGTGTTTTTTATCAAAAGACACCATTGAAGCAGAATTCACAGAGAAAACAAAGAAACCAAAGAAGATAAAAGGTGAGACAGAAAAATGAAAATAAATTTAATGGGACAGAGACTTAACAAACATAGATGTGTTGCGGGGGTGTAATGGCAAAGAGACTGAATACTCTTTTCAATGATCCTGACATGCTGCTGAATGCTATACCGAGGGATGTTTTGGGGAATCTCAAATGGCGTATAAAGCTCCATAGCAAAATGGCTCCTGATCCGGGGATGCTTCAGGCTTATTTTGAACTTTGTAGAAAAAAGCCACAAATATTATTTAATTCCTCGTTTTTTGTTTATGAAGCACGAGCAAAGCCCGGTAAGCAGAATATTCCATTTATACTAAGACCTCGACAAGAGTATGCTATTGAGCGTTTGAAATGTGCCATTGATAATGCAACTGAGTTAGACCCACATAATATTATATTTGATAAGAGTCGTGAAGAGGGTGCAACAGAAATTATTAGTAAGATGTTTGATGCTTATTTTCTGTTGTATGATGATATGTCGTTTCTCGTTGGTTCTCGTGTAGAGGATTATGTTGATAGGGGAGTACGTATTCCTACTAAGGGACATAGAGTTCCCGGATCACATAAATCCATTTTTCACAAGATACTTTATGGTTTGTGGAATTTACCTGAGTATATGCGACCTAATATGTTGAAGAGTCATTTATCATTGGAGAATTTAGATAATGGTTCTAAGATAGGTGGTGAAGCAACAACAGATAATTTTGCAGCAGGTGACAGAGCTAAAGCAGTTCTTGTGGATGAAGCTGCTCGTATTGAGCCAAATGTAGCTC
>SDBU01002428.1_pt1 | contig 24767 bp, 20 predicted proteins | sample 2277071 | NCBI WGS metagenome assembly SDBU01 (sample SAMN10397929, study PRJNA504765) | marine sediment metagenome | isolation source: marine sediment core GS08_GC12, 126 cmbsf | place: Arctic Ocean: Gakkel Ridge, Loki's castle | collected 2008
CCCCAGGCGCTGCCGCATCCCTCGCGAGTACCCGCCCACGCGACGGCGACCCGCCTCCCGCAAATCCACCAGATCCAGCAACTCCTCCACCCTCTTCTTTCGCTCTACCCCGGCGAGCCCAAACAGCCGCCCCACGTAATCCAGGAACTCGGCTCCGGTCATCCAGGGGTAAAAGGCCGGCTCTTCGGGGAGATAGCCGACCAACTGGCGGGCGGCTTTCCCGTCGGCGGTCACCTCGTGCCCGGCCACCCAGCCTCGCCCTCTGGTTGGCCGGGCCAGCCCCACCAGCAGACGGATGGTCGTGGTCTTGCCGGCACCGTTCGGCCCCAGGAAGCCGAAGACCGTTCCCGCCTCGACGACCAGATCCAGGTCTTGCAGGGCCACTACCTGCCCATACGTCTTGGATAGCCCCTCACAGCGGATAGCTATGCTTTCTCCAGGATTCATCTTACTCCTCCTCGCGGCCCAGGAAGAAGTAGGCCATAGGCCCCAGGAGGCTGAAGATTATTATGATTACCAGCCACACCCAGCGATCCAAATAGCGGGTGCGGGGGCGGCGCGCCCAGTCCGTCAGGGCGAAGGCCATCAACCCCAGTTGCAATATCGCCAATGGCGCGATCAGAAGCCACATCTCGTCCATTTTCCACCTCCGTGGTCTCTCTTGTCCAAAGAGCCGTTCATCTCTCGCCCCGCTCACTTCACAAACAAAAGGCCCATCCTCTTGCGGTGGATGGGCCGGCAAAGCCCTCTTGGCGCGTCAGTCGTCAGATGGATACAGGGAGTTCAATAGGCGATAGCATGCCACAGCGCATCCTCCTTACAAAAGAAACAGAAACCGTTAGTTGTTCTTATCCCCTGCCGCTCGGCTTAAGCATAGCACATAAGATGCATATTGTCAACCGCTGCTTGAGATCCTATCATTCCAGTCGGTCTTTCATCACATTCCCTCGCTTCCAAGGTGGTGCTATCTGGATCGCTGCCAGTAGATCAAGAACAAGATTCCCGCTGCCAGCGGGGGCAGGCCCAGGGTCAGGCACATGAGCACCAGGGTCGAGGCGGTGAAGCTTCCCCAGAGAAAGGCGCGCACGATGAAGCCTAAGGCTGCGATGCCTTCCAAAGCCAATAACGCCCCTCCGATCCCTTCCCAGCGCCAGGCAACAAGGGTGCTCAGGCTCAGGATGAATGTGCCTCCTGGCACCGGGGTGTGCACTAGCCAGTTGAATGGCCCGGCTCTCTCAACATACGCTGAGCCGATGCCGAACCAGAGCCAGAAGACTATGGCGATTATCATCAGAACCCGCGCCGTCGAGCGCTGCCATGCGTATTGAACCTTGGGCATGTTCATCTTCTTTACTGGCCCCCACCCCCAGCCCCTCCTCGCCCCCCTTCGGTCCCCCCCAACTCTGGGAGGGAAGCGGGGGAGGGGAGTCCGTTTCCCCCCTCGCCCAGGGTTGGGAGAGGGGGGTTGGGGGGGAGATGGCCTCTGATCAGCCACACCTGGCCTGACACCGATACGCACGCCTTCCCCCGTGTGAGCATCCGGCCGCCGTCCACGTTGACCATGTACGGACGCGCCTCGGTGGGCTGCACGATGAGGCGGCGAACGGTCCTCACCACAGCAGCGTAGCTCTCGGGCTCGTCAAGGATCGTGCCACGTCGCGCTGCCCTGATCTGTCGCAGCGCCTGGCGGAGCCCCCTGTAGCGCAGGGCGACGACGCGGAATGATCCGCTTCCCAGTCGTAGCCCCCGGCCCAGAGGGAACTCGGGTCCCAGGTCGCCGTTCAGCACCAGCACAGCGCCCCAGGTTTCCGGTGGGATGTGGTGGTCGTCCAGCGTCAGGGACATCGGGGGCACCCGACCGAAGAGGCGCTGCAGTTGCCACCACCCCGTTGCCAGGGCCAGGCCGACGAAGAAGGGACCCAGGTCGCCCAGCAGCGACCCCAGGACGCCCTTGTAGACTTTGATCAGGCGGCTCTCGGTGAAGCGCGGCACCTCGCCGAACACCCCTATGCCGCCGAAGCCCACCAGGTGCCGGCGCTGCACCCGGCCATCGGGTTCGGTCGTCTCCACGGCCAGGATGTCAGCCTGGACACGGCGGTCGGCCTTGATGCCCGCGACGATGGCCTCTACCGCAGCGGGGAGTTGGTCCGGGATACCCAGCACCTTGCCGATCAGGTCGGCGGAGCCCTTCCGTAGAAAGGCCAGATGCAGGTCCGAGGGCACAGTGCCGTTCAGGTGGGCCCCTTCCAGCACCGCGTTGAACGTGCCCGCACCGCCTGCCGATACGAGCGTGCGACCACCCTCGGCCACGATGGCATGCACGATCGCCCGCGCCTCGGCATGGCTGTTGGCCGCGTGGACGCGTACCGGCCGCGATGTGCGTGACCGAAACTCCGGCTCGATCTGCTGCACCTTGCGCTGATCCTGAATCGAACCGGACATAGTGGTGGCGATCACTTCGATGGTGCCGGGCTGTGGTTGGTCGGTGGTTTCGATGTTGGGCCCAGACTTCGGCGAGACTTCGGCGAGCCCTTCGGCTACGCTCAGGACAGGCTCAGTCGAGCCGCTCAGTCGAGCCGCCAGGACGCGCTCTAGCACGCCGTCGGCGACGATCTGCACCGCCTCTTCCAGGGACACCTGGTCAACGCGAATCCTGGTCACCGGGATGCCGCGCCGCTCCTGGAAGAGGTCGCAGACCCGCGCGTAGCCACGGCCCAACTCGCCGAGTAGGGCCTCGGTCTCGTGCACCTGAAGGGGCTTGCCGCGCGCACGGATGCGGGCCACGGCCACGGCGGGGTCGAGATCGAGGAGGAAGATCAGATCCGGGGGCTTGAAGCGCCCCAGCCGCAGCAGGTTGAGCAGCGCCAACGGCCACGCTCGACGCAGGTAGCGGGGCAGCTCGCGGAGCGGAATCGTCTCCTCACCTGCCAGATAACGGAGCGCCTGGAAGAGCTCCTCATCATCGCCGAGTAAGTCTTCCTTGTAGAAATGGGCCACTGACCAGGCGGCGCAGTTGACGAGAGGTTGGCCGTCAGTAAGAATGGCATCCGGCGGATCATGTGCGGTCACGTAGTCGCGAATGCGTGTCCGCTGGGTCAGCTCGACAAACTTCAGGTTCTTGTAGAGGCGCTGCCAGCGGAGCCCCTTGGCGAAGCGCCCGATGATCTGGGCGGAGCGGGAGAGAGGGATGTCCAGGCGCTCCTTGAGCGGCTCGTCTGGTCCGCCGCTCAACACTTGATCGCCGATGCCCACCACCCGGATGCGGTCGGCCAGTGTGTTGAGCGCACCACGAAAGGTGGAACTCTTGCCACATCCGTCCATGCCTACGATGGAAGCAACGAGAGGCTTTTTTGTGATCATGCGATCCCCCTTCTCTTCATTTCATTTGGGAGCCCGTATGCGCCTGCTCAGGCGTCCCGTTCCCAGGCCCAACCCGATGAGCAGCGCCCCGCTGATGAGGAGCGCGATAGGCATCCCGATTCTGTCGGCGAAATGCTCGAAGTTCACGTAGATGATCAGGAGGAAGAGGAAGGCGGCTCCGCTGTAGAGGAAGGTTTGCGACTGCCGTTTCACGCTGGCAGCGATGAAGGCGATGCTGGCCAGAAAAGCTATGGCTTCCATCGTTGTTTTCTGCCAGGTTGCAGCGTATGTGTCCGTAGCCGAGATGAAGGTGAACCCTAAGACGGCCAGCGCCCCGAAGATGCGGGATACCCCTACCAGATCCTTTCTCCCCTTCGCCCGCAGCCACTCTGAGAGCGCCAGACATAAGCCGCCGGCCACCAGGCCGATCACCAGGATCAACAGATTCTCATAGAAATGGTTGAAGGGCGGAAGAGTCTGGTCCAACCAGCCAAGGAACGTCAATAACGCCGCGCTGCCGCAGAGATGGAAAGCGATGCTCTGGGTGATGGTGGGGAGCAGGACGAAGGCAACCCCGGCTACACCCGTCGCCAACAGGCAGCTCACCAGCACCCAGGGGTCGGTAGGTCCCCGCCTGGACCAATCAATGAGGCCCAGTTCATGGAAGGTCACCATAAAGAATAACGCACTCAGCAGGCAGCCCCCCAGCCACAGGGCCTGCGCCCCCCGCCTGAACTGTGCGCTCTTCGAGCCGCGCAGCCGCCAGCCCAACGCCAGCATGGCAACTGTGGGAACGAGCACCGACAGTATCCTGCCCGCGCTCCCCAATGCCCTCCAGTTCTGCTCCACCAGGAAGGCCATCGCCAGAAAGACGACCAGGCTGCCGAGGTAAACGAATATCTCATCGGCCTTCACCCGGCGGACTGGTGATACAGCCGCAGCCCCCGCCTCCCTCTGCCTGAGCGCATCGCCTTGCTCAGGAGAGATCAGCCCTTCCTCCACCCACTCCTCGATCTTGTTCAATAGAGATTCTTGCTTAGCCATTGGATGCTCCTTTCTTAAAAAATGACCCCTTTGTGCTTCTATTAAACCATAAAGGGGCTGCCATTACAAGAGCAAAAGCTGCCAAAAACTGCCAATCGAAGTGCTAGATCTGGGTTCTGCGCTGGGATTCCCTCTCCATCTCTTCCAGCGCCCTGGCCACCCCTCGAATAGCCCGGCGGCGGGCGCGATTGAAAGTGCCCTCGCCGATGTAGAGCTTGCTCATGATGTCGCGGTTCCGCTCTCCCAGCACATAGGAGTCGTGCAATATGACGTATTGGTGCCACTCCCGAGGAGGGAGCGAGGGCTGTGGGCCGGGCGGCTTTAGTTTCTCGAGGGCAGTTGTCAGCACCTCCTGCAGGGCCTTGCCTCGGTCAAGGTGGGTGACGAAGGCGTCTTCCTGGATATCGAGGTGTGACTCGACGATGCGCAGTTGAGCCAACCTGTGCTCTCCCAGATAGGGGTAATCGTACAGATGCCGCAGTGCGTCCTCGACCAAGGAGATCACCTCCCTCTCGCCCACCCCCTCCAGAATCGGCGGCTCTGACTCCAGCACCTCTTGCATCCTGAGTCTCAACTCCCTCTCCCGCTGGCGAAACTCCGTTACCAGGGCATCTATCTGGCGCACGCTTTTCTCCTGCAAACGGACGCTGTGCACCACGCCGGCCACCCTCTCTGCCAAGTGCTCCAGCAAGTCAAAGTCGTCTTCAGTGTAACCGATCCCCATCGTCTTCGGGCCTAGAACGACGGCCCCTATTTGTTCGCCACCATAGTGCATGGGAACCAGCAGAGCCATGCCTTCGAGCTTTGGGGATCTCGCGGGAAGGGACAGGGCGGTTATCTCGTTTGCGGCCAATCCTTCGGCGGCGATGCGATCGCCCCGCAGGTCCGTCGGGTGGGCGGCGACGATGGCAAAGCCCTCCGCCTCCTGTAGGGCGATGAAGCCCTTGCTGGCCCCCAGGGATCGGCAAAGGGCCTGGATGATGACCTGCAGTTGGCCTGGCAGGTCGTGGCCAGGGGCGTCCTCGCGGGCGAAATCCCGCAGGTTGGCCCTCACCTCGCGGTACTGCCTTCGATAGAAGAGCCAGTCCAGGTAGGTCCGAGCCCAATCGTAAAGAGAGTGGGAGATGGTGGCCAGCATAATGATGAAAATGAAAGCGATGAAGGGGACGCCGTAAACGATGTAGGAGATGAAAGTGGCCAGCAGATAGACGCTAGTTACCAGGCCGATGGCCAGGAAGGTGTACAGGAAGTCCAGCCCGATGGCCCGCCCCTCGATCAAAGCGTTGTAGCGAGCTACGCCGTAGCCGAGGAGGGCCATCCCCACACCCAGGCTGAGGGTGTTCACTAATGTCAGTGTATCCAGCCCGAGCCAGATGGATAGGTTAGCATAGGCCGCAGCCAGGAGCGCCAACGAGGTGGCCCAAAGGAGCATGGTGAACTGTTGCCTGATAGTGGGGCTTCTGGCCTGTTTCCAGCTCAGGTAGAGGTTGCGGAGGGAGAGGGCGGGGACCGCGATCAGGGAGAGGCCGAAGAGGGGGAAAAGGGGGCCGGGACGCTGGGCGCTGTGGTAGATGAGCGGTTTGATCGTCGCCCCGGCGAACACCCAGGGGGTATAGGCTTCCATGGCCACGAAGTTCAGGGTCAGCAGATAAACGAGAATGACCAGCGGACGCTGTTTCCTGGCCAGCCTGCTCGGTAGGAAAGAGGCGCTCAAGTGGAACCAGAAGGGAGCGGCGAGCGCAGCGCTCCAACCCCACCACCAGGGTAGAGTGGCTTGCTCTGGTGAGATGTTGATGTAGGTCAGGGTGTTCAGGAAGGAGCCGGAGAGGGACCAGAGGGTAGCGCTGGCCAGCCAGGAGATACTGCTGCGGGGGCTGCGGGTGACGATGTAGAAGCCCAGCCACAGCGAGAGGGCCAAGCAGATGAAATTGACGATGGACGTCAGGGTGAATAGGATCCATTCCACGATTTCGATGCCCTCCTACCTTGAGTCATCCCGGTAGATGACAGTATAGCAGATTTCGGCGGCTTTGGCAACTGCTATTGCCCATCTCGCGCTAAAGTGGTATAATAGAGCCAGCAAGAAAAGGTAGTGACGGAGACGCGGGAGGTGAAAGGTTGATATGAGAAAACACCCGATTTTAGGCGACGTCCGCCCCTACAACTTCATAAGCCCTGAGGGGCGCGAGGTGATCGCCTGGATGAGCGTCGAGCGGGACCACCGGCTGGGGGCGCTTCTCATTGAGGCTGTGAACGGGGAGAGCACAGGGCAATTCATCTACGGCATGCCCAAGATCCACTATCCCTATCGGCGGGACAAGGAGGTTGATCTGGAGAACGTCACCCCCGATGACATCGTCCTGCCCACTGGCTACGAGAGGGTGCTCCTGCGTCAGAAGGTTGACGGCACGAACGTCACCTGGTTTGCGCTGCTCGACGGCAAGGGCGAGATGGTCGAGATGATTCCCAAGACCCGCCAGGCCGTCCTCAACAAGCCCTCGGAGATGCATTCCGTCTACGACCTCCTGCCCGACATCTATGAGATGTACCCAGGGATCCTGCCAGCCGTCCGCGACACCAAACTCAATCTCTCCTTCGAGTGCTACGGCTATCGAAACCCGCATACTCTGGTCTACGACTTTCCCCTCCAGGTCTCCCTCATCGTGGCCATAGATGACCAGGGGCGGCTTCGGCCCTGGGGGGAGCTGGAAGCCCTCGCCGAGAGGTACGAGCTGCACACGCCGGAGGTCATCTTCGAGACCGACAAGCCCGACGTGCGGGCCGAGTGGCTTAGGTTTCGGCTGGAGTTGGACGAGAGGAACCGGCCCGATAGGTTGGTGGACGAGGGGGTGGTGTTCACTTTCTGCTACCCCGACACGATCAAGCTGGTCAAGTGCAAGACCAGGACCCTGGAGGAGGCCCACATGTCGGTCATGGCCGCAGAGCAGGCCGAAATCCCCCCGGAGATCCTGTTCAAGGCCATCTGCCGTGTCTACGACGACGGCTTCGCCGGGGAGGGGTGGGATGTGGTTTGGGGTCAACTCCAGGCGGAGCTGATGGAGGACTACGTGGAGGTGGCCGTGGCCCGCCATGTGCACAAGGCGGAGAAGCTGTGGGGTTGGAAGCTGAGGTTGGAGACGGTGCGGCCCTACATCGAGCGGGCCATGAAGGAGACGGGAAGCCGCGAGCTGGGCGTGGTCATGCCTGTGGTGCGAAAACAGCTCAGCAAGGAGAATACCAACCTGGCGGCGCAGATTCTGATCGGGAATATATGAACTTATCGAGAGCGGCCACGCTGCGCTCGCGGCTTCGGCTCGCAATGACGAGAAGCAGTCCTTTTCTCGAGTTCTCTGGGAAGCACGTCCAGGCCGATGGTTTCACGGCCTTCTTCCCCACGCAGCTTGACCTCAATGACATTTTCCTTCAGAGTGCGACGGCTCAGGGTGAGGCGTAGGGGGACGCCGATGAGGTCGGCATCGTTGAACTTGACCCCCGCGCTCCCATCGCGGTCATCATAGAGGACTTCGTAGCCCAGGGCTTCTAAATCGGCGTAGACCTCATCTGCTTTGGCCACTACCATCTCATCAGATCCCAAGGCGACCAGGTGAATCTGGTAGGGAGCGATAGGGGGCGGCCAGATGATGCCATGCTGGTCGTGATGCTGCTCGACCACGGCGGCCATCAGCCGCGCCAGGTGCAGGCCGTAGGAGCCCATGACGATGGGCCTGGGTTTGCCATCTCGATCGAGGTAGGTGGCCCCAACGCTCTGGCCACGCTTCAGGTAGCCGACCCCGAGGCCTGGTATTTCCGTCAGTTGACCACGGCAGCGAGGGCAGGCATAGACGGCCTGGGCCTGGGCGATGTCTGTCAGGATGTCGGCCCGAAAGTCGCGGGGATAGTTGACGTTCATCAGATGGTAGCCATCCTCGTTGGCCCCGGCCACGAAGTTGGAGCCCAGCAGCACCGAGTCATCGGCCACCACTTTCACCCGGCTCAGCCCGACGGGGGAGGCATAGCCAGGCACGGCCCCCACAGCCACGATCTCTCTTTCTATGGCAGTGTATAAGTCGGCGATCCCCAAAGCGTTTTTCAGTTTAGCCTCACTGATCCCCAGGTCGCCGCGAATGATGGCGAAGATCACTTCCCCCTCCTCGGTGGCATAGAGCATGGCTTTCAGGGTTTTTGTGGTGGACACTCCGACGTAGTCAGCCAGGGCCGCGATGGTTTTGCAGTCTGGCGTTGCTACTTTCTCGACTGCCCTTTCCACCTCCTGCGGCGCTGCTGGCTTGGCGAATTCTGCCCTCTCGGTGTGGGCGGCATAGTCACAGTCGGAGCACAAGATAAAAGTGCGCTGGCCTGCCTCGCAGGGAACGATGAACTCGTGGCCGTCCTCAGTTTCTACGGCCACGGTCTCCAGGCGGCAGGCTTGGAAGATGTTTACGTAGGCCTGGTAGAGGCGGGGGTAAAAGTCGTTCAGGTTCTTTGAGTCGGAGTGAAAACTGAGGGCCTCTTGCGCTGTGAACTCGCGGGGCTCCATCAAGCCCACCCCGACGCGGTGCTCGTCGCGGGATTTGGAGTGGATGTGGTAGATCAGGGTGGGAAGTTGGCGATAGGATTCGATCTCCGTGCGACACAGGTCAGCCACGACCTCCTCGACGGGCAGGGTGTGGGGCATCAACAACTCCTGTCCGCCGAGGGCGTCCATTTCCTGGCGTGCGATCCGTTCGATCTTGTGCAGAACTCGTCGTCCCAGTGGCAGGTAGGTGTATATGCCCGCTGCTGAAGGGCGGATCATGCCTGCCCTGAGAAGCAATTGATGGCTTGCGATTCGAGCCTCGGACGGCGACTGGCGCAGGGTGTGGCCGAAGAGTTTTGACATACGCATGTTCATATCTCCTGTTCTACAGACACTTTCTTCTGGGGTAAGACACAAGCCCCTGTCATTTGCTACCGAGGGGCGTCCCCGCCCTCGTTTTGCGCCGCACCAGACGTGGCGGGGACGCCACTTTGTAGCGAAAAAGGGACTGCTTGCTACTCTCAAAGGCAGCCCGCTTGGCGCAGGTATTCCACGCCGGCTACGATTTCTTCCTCACTGTAGGGCCAATCGAACTCACAGGTGCGGATGGCCTGGGCAGGCAGGTGGGAGGCGATCACGGGCCAGTTCATCTCGCCCCTGCCGGCGACGAGATGATCCCGCAGCCCCACAATATCGTGGAGGTGCACGCCTACCATCCGCGAGGCGAAGGCTTTCAACCATTCTTCGTGGCGGGTGAACCCCAGCTTCTCCAGATTCTGAGCATGGCCGGTGTCGTGCCAGTAGAAGACCGTCGCCGGGTCCGACGAGGTCAAGAGGGTTCTCATTTCCCCCAGGTTGGGAATCTCGTAGTAGTAATAGCGGTTCTCCAGGCTAAGCCCGATGCCAGTGGCCTGGGCGTATTGACTGATCTCCCTCAGGCTCATGGCCGCTGCAGCTAGGCTCCGTGCTTGCACCCTGGCCCTGGCTTCCACCAGCCGCCGCATTGCGTCTTCGTACTCCTGAGTATCCTGCTGGCCCTCGTTGTGCAGGACACGCAAGCGCCTCTCCAGCGAGGGATCTATAGCCACTTTCCCCATGTGCAGTACCACGACGGGGGCCTTGAACTTTTGCGCCAAAGCGATGGTGTCAATTGCCTGAGCTACAGCCTGCTTGCGTTTTCCCTCATCCAGAGAAGCCAGGTAGTCCCAAGGGCCTGGGTTGGCTGGGCAAGGGGCGTGGATGCTGGAGATTTTCTGCTGGCCTGGCTGCACCCCATCGAACATTTCAGGCCTGACGACGTGTCCCAGCTCAAATTGCTTGAAGCCCATGGCGTTACCGGCGGCGAAAAAATCGTTGAGATTATCGAAGCGCTGTTGAATCCACATGGTGGACAGGGATGGTTGCACGAGATAGCCTCCAGTCAAGCTTATTATACTACCTTTCGCTTCATCGTGCCAATGACGCAACACGCTTCACGTCTCCGGCTGATTGGACAATTGGGCTGGGTTCGTGTAGAATATATGGCAGTTTGATAGGAGGTTGAGATGAAACAAAGAACACCGGAGGAGACCTACGGACCAGCCTTGGACAAAGCCGTCGCCGATCTGCAATCCCTCGATCCCTGGCTGGTGGCCTTGCGCAGCGACACCAAGCACACCAGCTTGACCGATGCCAGCAGCCAGATTGAAGTGAGGTTCTGGGGAAAGGATTACGTCGTCCGCTACCCTGAGATTTCGGTGGAAGAGGTGGAGGTAGGGCAAGAGCCGCCTATTGCTGTCAAGATCCTCGTTCTGCACTATCTCATCAACGCCGATGGCACCCGTCTGGCCGATTCCTGGGTCGCTTTCCGTGAACTGCCTGGGGGGCGGGTTTACGATGCGGCCTTTCGACGGCGGGCCAACCTTCGCCTGGCCCAGGCTTTCGGCAGCGACCTGGATGGCTTCGTGGCCGCGGCTGAGGCCCTGGGTGGGACGCGCTTGACCTATGGCGATGCATCTTTTCTTTTCCCCATGTTCCCGCGCCTCCGGCTGGCCGCCGTCCTCTACCTGGCGGACGAGGAGTTCCCTGCCTCGGCCAATGTGCTCTTCGACGCAGCGGCGAGCCATTACCTGCCCACGGAGGACTTGGCCGTGCTGGGCGGAATGCTGGCCGGGCGACTGATAAAAGCTGGGGGAGGTCAGTGAGGCTAAGTGGAGAGAAATTGTCAAGATAGACATTTTATGCTATAATGGCCTCAACAAATAACATGGAAGGAGGTGAAAGGCAGTGGAAGTGGAAGGTTATTGTGTTAAGTGCAGGGAGAAGAGAGTCATGAAAGATGCCAAGGAGGTAACCATGAAGAATGGCCGCCTGGCGGCCAAGGGCACCTGCCCCGAGTGTGGCAGCGGGATGTTCAAGTTCTTGCCCAAGAAGAAGGAATAGATGGATCGCCGTGGTTAAAGTCAAGACCTTAGTTGAGATAACCCGCTCCAGGGGTGTAGTTGCAATGCAATCCAGCGGAGCGGGTTTTCTTTTTGGCTAGACCTCCGAGGCTTTGGATACCATATTTGACAAATTGCCCCTTTTGAGGGATAATATTAGTTGCTATCATTGATATAGGAGGTGATGCCAATGGACCACAGTAGTAGTAATAGCGCCGTAGCATCGCCTCCCTTTGGGAGCTAGCTACGGCGCAAACGAGGGGCCTCTTCTTCTTCATGAGGAGGCCCTTTGTCTTTGCAAACCGTTTTGTAAGTGAGGGAAAGATGCCGAATTATCTGCCGGTAGGCAAGCTGGAGATGGATTACCTGGGACAGGTCTTGGCCAGGTATACCCAGGTCAACGAGCGGGTGGTGGTAGGTGCTGCGGTGGGCGAGGATGCCACGGTGATAGACTTCGGCGACCGTTATCTGGTGGCCAAGACCGATCCCATCACCTTCGCCACTGAGGAGATAGGCTGGTACGCGGTCAACGTCAACGCCAACGACGTGGCTGCCACCGGCGCCGTTCCCAGGTGGTTTCTGGCCACCGTCCTTTTGCCTGCGGGGAGCACTGATCGGGCCATGGTGGAGTGCATCTTCTCCCAGCTCTCCGATGCCTGCCGCCAGCTAGGGGTCTCCTTTTGTGGGGGCCACACCGAGATCACCCACGGCCTGGCCCGGCCCATCGTGGTGGGACAGATGCTGGGCGAGGTGGAACGGGACAAGCTGGTGACCACCGCCGGGGCCCAGGTGGGGGACGACATAATTCTCACCAAGGGCATCGCCATCGAGGCCACCTCCATCATTGCCCGGGAGAAGGCGGGGGAGCTGGCCAGCAGGTACTCGGCGGATTTCATTGACCGCTGCCGGGATTTCCTCCATCAGCCGGGCATCAGCGTGGTGCGCGAGGCTCAGATCGCCACCGCTCAGGCGCGGGTTCACGCCATGCACGATCCCACGGAGGGCGGGCTGGCCATGGGCCTGCGGGAGTTGGCTCAGGCGGCCAACGTGGGTCTGTTGATAAACCAGGAGCGGATCGAGGTACTTCCGGAGACAATCCTTCTCTGTGCCGATTACGGTCTCGATCCCCTGGGGATCATCGCCTCAGGCTCGCTGCTCATCGTCCTGTCGCCGCAAGACTCAGCGCGGGTCATCGAGAAGCTGAACGAGGCAGGCATCGCGGCTGCGATCATCGGCCAGGTCGTAGCCCGGGAAGAGGGGTTGACATTGATGGCTGGCGGGGTGGCGAGGGGGCTTCCCTACTTTGAGAGGGATGAGATCGCCAAGCTCTTCGAGTGAGCTTGTGGACGACTGAAGTCGTCACTACGAAAAAAAACGCAGTGTCCAGCTTGTGAAACAGCAAGAGCCCAGGGTAACCCTTGGGCTCTTGGCTTAGTAGCGCATAGGGGAATCGAACCCCTGTTTCTGCCTTGAGAGGGCAGTGTCCTTGACCCCTAGACGAATGCGCCTTGCTTTGTGGCAAGTATTTTACCAACAAACGGGGTAAATGTCAAGTTGAGTATTGACAGAGGGGACACATTGTGATAGAATAGCTGTGGTTGGCGAGGCATTTCTAAGAAGCGGAGGGTAGTGGTATGACAGTGGAACTAGATGTTCAACAACTCTACACCGACCTGGGTGACATCAAGGAAATGTTGGGGAGAATGCAAAAGGCAATGGGCCAGTTAGCTAAGATGGCTTCATTGCGTGTCCAGACGGAGCATCCGCACATCGTGCGGATTGAGGGCGTATGCGGCGGGCGGCCGATCATCGCCGGCACCCGGATCAGTGTCCGCACCATCGCCGAGCGGGTGCGCCTGGGCGATTCGCCTGAGCAAATAGTCGAAAACTACCCGCCCCTGACACTGGCCCAGGTCTACGATGCGCTGAGTTACTATCACGAGCACAAGTCCGAAATCGAGGCCGAGATAGCCGCCAATGAGGAGGCCCTGGCGTGGGTGACGAGGCGCAGCAGCGTAAGAGCCATTTCTGTTTGTGACTAGCGTGGAGGTGCGCCGATGAAGAAGCCCCTCTTTTCTCTTTCCACATTCTTGAACGCAACGCTAGCCCAAGCCGTGCCCTTGCGTGCCCCAAGGCTGGCGTTTTGTATCCGCAGGTAGCCAGACTTGTACAGAGCTTGTCGAAGTAAAGGAGAATCTTGCGATGAAGCGAAGACACATTGACGCAACACTGAAGCGAGTCCTTCCGCCGATTGCTGCTCTGGCCCTAACCGTCCTTCTCATCATCCTCACCGCCCTGCCCCTGGCTGGCGCCGTTGCCCCTACTGTGGCGTCCCTGTCAACGAATCCAAAGCGAATAAACGAATCCGCTGCAGCCCATTCGTTTATTCGTTCCCCATTCGTTGACAGCGCACCCGGTGCCACCACCCGCGTCTCCGCTGCCCCCCGCCTGGAGCGGCAACCGTTGGAATCACTGACCGCACTGAACGGCACTGAAGCCACTGAACGTGGCGCTCTCTCAGCGGCATCAGTGGTTCAATCCCCCAGCACGACCACCCGCGTCTCCGCCGCGTTGCGCAGCAGTCCCGTCATGTTCATCGAGAACGTGGGCCAGTTTGACGAACGCGCCCGCTTCCAGGTGCGTGGCGGCACGGGCACCATGTGGCTGACCGAGGATGCCATCTGGGTGACAGTGCTGGAAAAGCCCTCATCCCCCCAGCCCCCTTCTCCCAATCTGGGAGAAGGGGGAGCCTTTCTCCCCTCTCCCAGGTTTGGGAGAGGGGCCGGGGGTGAGGGCCATGAGGGCCAGCCCCGCAAAGGCGTCAACCTACGCCTCACCTTCCCCGGCGCCAACCCCCACCCCCGCCTTGAGCCCTTCGACCGCCTGGACACGGTGGTCTCCTACTTCATCGGCAACGACCCCGACCAGTGGCACCCCGACGTGCCCGTGTGGGGCGGGGTACGCTATGTGGACCTGTACCCCGGTGTGGACCTGGAACTGACCAGCGAGGGCGGGCAGTACTCCCAACGCTTGGTGACCCATGCCGGCGCAGACCTGAGCACGGTGCGCTTGCGTGTGGACGGCGCCGACGCGCTGACCCTGGATGGCAATGCCCTGCGCCTCACCACCGCCATGGGCGACTTCACCCTGCCTCTGCTGCAAGCCATTGCCCCCGACGGCACACCCCTCGACTTCCCGGCAACTCAACCTCAAGTGAACGACACCGAGATCACCGCTCCCTTCTCCTCCGCCCCCTTGCTCCCCCGCTCCTTTGCTCCCCTGCAGGACAACCCAGATGGCCTGCTCTACAGCACCTTCCTGGGAGGTAGCGCTAAGGACTATGGCGAGGCCATCGCCGTAGACGGGACGGGTTGCGCCTACGTGTCGGGCGGGATCCGGTCCGCCGACTTCCCCACCACAGCGGGGGCCTTCGACACGAGCCATGGCGGCGGCACTGACGCTTTCGTGGTTAAGCTGGCGCCGGACGGAGGGAGCCTGGCCTACGCCACCTTCCTGGGCGGTAGTGGTGGTGACACGGGCTGGGCGATCGCCTTGGACGGGACGGGCAACGCCTACGTGGCGGGCGGGACCGACTCCTCCGACTTCCCCATCACGGCTGGGGCCTTCGACACGAGCCATGGCGGCACCGACGCTTTCGTGGTTAAGCTGGCGCCGGACGGAGGGAGCCTGGCCTACGCCACCTTCCTGGGCGGCAGTAGCTTGGACGGGAGCTTCGCCATCGCCGTGGACGGGATTGGCAGCGCCTACGTGACGGGCATAACTGAGTCCTCCAACTTCCCTACCACGGCGGAAGCCTTCGACACGAGCCACAACGGCGGCCAGGACGCCTTCGTGGTCAAACTGAACGCTGACGGGACAGGGCTGGCCTATGCCACCTTCCTAGGGGGGAGCAGTCAGGACGTTGGCCGTGCCATCAGTGTAGACGGGAGCGGCAGCGCCTACGTGACGGGCTACACCCCTTCCTCCGACTTCCCCACCACAGCGGGGGCCTTCGACACAAGCTATAACGGCGGCTACGACGCCTTCGTGGTAAAACTGAACGCCGACGGGACGGGGCTGATCTACGCCACCCTCTTGGGCGGCAGTACTTATGACTATGGTGACTATGGCGAGGCCATCGTCGTGGACGGGGCGGGCAGCGCCTACGTGTCGGGCTTGACCACTTCCTCAGACTTCCCCGCTACGGAGGAGGCCTTTGACTCCAGCTATAACGGCGGCTACGACGCCTTCGTGGTCAAGGTGAATGCCGAGGGCACGGAGTTGGCCTACGCTGCCTTCCTGGGTGGCGGTCACCATGACCAGGGCCGCGCCATCGCCGTGGATGGGGCGGGCAGCGCCTACGTGTCGGGCTGGACCAAGTCCTCCGACTTTCCCACCACGCCCGGGGCCTTCGACACCACCTACAACGGCGGCTACTATGGCTACGACGCCTTCGTGGTCAAGGTAAACGCTAGCGGGACGGGGCTGGCCTACGCCACTTTCCTGGGAGGGAGCGATGATGACTACTCGGGCTGGGCCATCGCCGTGGACGGGTCGGGCAGCGCCTACGTGGCTGGCTACACCTGGTCCTCCAACTTCCCTACCACGGAGGGAGCCTTCGATACGACTTACAATGGTGGCAACATTGACGCCTTCGTAGCGAAGCTGGCGATGGGAGGTGTGGGGCCACCAACGCCCTTCCTTGACCTGCCGTTCGAGTACACCAACTTCGGAGAAGCCACCCTGGCCAACAAAGGCGGCCTGGGTCCCGGGCGCGTTAATGCCTGGTTTGACCACACGTATCCTAACGGACGCAATTACAACCTTACTCTTTGGAACGGCCGCATCTACACCGGCGCTGAACAGACCTATGATGATTGTCTGAGCTATGGCACCTGCTATGATGGCCACAATGGTATCGACTTTAGCTACGCTGACCCCCAGCCTAATGAGCCCGGCAACCAGCCACTCCCAATCCGCCCAGCCGCCGGTGGGGACATCTCGGAGACAGTCACTGCCTGTACCGACTCTTGCCGTTATGGGAGTTGTTTGGCATGTGGTGCATACGGGAACTATGTCATCGTGAATCACTGGAACCACTACTTTACGCGCTACGCTCACTTGAGGGAAGTCCGTGTGAGTGAAGGTCAGCCAGTTACGGCTGCTGACACCTTGGGGATCATGGGAGCAACAGGCCATGTTGAAGGAAGGGGAGACGGCACCCATCTTCACCTTTCTGTGTACTATGACGACAACGACGACGGCACATGGAGCGAGAACGAAGTAGTGGATCCTTTTCACTGGCGCGGAAGCCCACCCGAGCCCTGGGAGGCCAATGGTGGCCCAACCAGCTATTACCTTTGGATCCATCAGGTTTCTACCCAGGATCCAGTCTCAGGCGACCAGGGAGCCACCATGACCGATACTACCGGTCACATCCAGGCAATCATCCCACCTGGCGCCTTCTCCGGCCAGGCGATTTTGGAACTATCCCCTGTCCCGGTAGCCGAGCCATCCGCCCAACTGCGTGGCACCGGCCGTTCCTTCTGGTTGCGCCTCCTGGAATGGCTGCTGGAGGGTAGCAGCTTGCAAAGCGCCACCACGTTACAAAGCACCACCCAGCTCACCCTCACCAAGCCTATCACCCTGACAGTCACCTACACCGACACTGATGTGCTGCACCTGGATGTGACCCAACTCGCCCTCCACCGCTGGGATGAGGAACAAGAGACGTGGCACCCCTTGACAACCACAGTGGACCTGGCCAACCACGTGGTCACTGCCCAAACAGAAGACCTGGGCGATTTCGACCTCCAGGCTCCGCTGCTCTGCGCTACTGATGACCTGGAACCGGATGATGGCTATGCAGCGGCTCGTTGGGTGTGGCCCAACGACTGGCCGCTGGCCCGGGGCCTGGACATACCCCAGGACAGCGATTGGGTGAGTTTCCAAGCGGTCCAGGGAGTAACCTACACCATCAGCACGCAAAACCTGGCTGGCAGCGCGGATACGGTGCTCAACTTGTACGACGTGGACGCCCTCACCCTGCTTGCCAGCAATGACGATGCAGATGGCGGACCAGCTTCGGAGCTGGTGTGGACCGCGCCGTACACGGGCACCTTCTTCGTCGAGACAGTCAGTGCCCCAGGTGGCACTACGGATTGCTCTGCCACCTACGAACTGACCATCGCCACCATCCCCGGCGACATCATCGCCGACTGCCGGGTGGATATTGCCGACATCATGGAAGTGGCCAGCCGGTGGCGCCTCAGCGCCGCCAACCCGGACCCGGACAACGACCCCACCACCCCCAACTACGAACCCCGCTTTGACCTGTACCAGGATGGAATCATCACCGTCGTGGACATCATGCTCGTGGCGGTGCATTGGGGAGAGACTTGCGAATAACCATTCTAGGGCAATGGCCTTTCTTTACCCGAGAGGTAAATGAAAAAGGAACTTCAAGAACACGCTTTTTAGCAACCATGCCAAACGGAGGAATACCACATGAAAAAAGAAAGTCAAGTCCTTCAACTACTCATCGGGTGCTTTTCGATCATTGGCGCTATCTTCACTATCCTGGGGTTTATCGTTGCTGTACTGATGGTCTTCTATCAACAGCCCATCTATGTTTTCCTAGAGTCTGTTCTTCCAACTCCTACAGCTGCTGCCAGTGTCGTTCTGCAACCCACTCCTACACAAATTCCAACAACCCCAACACCAATCGCGGCAAACGAACAAACCCCACCGTCAGGCACGACTGTGCCAGCCGGACAGCCAATCAGCAAGAGCGGAATAAGTATCATATTGCAGAAGTCAATCAAAACTACCACCTATTATGACAGTCCAAATTTTGGGTTATCATTCACCATTAAAAATTCTAGCCAAGAGCAAAAATTCATCTCCTACAAGCCTTCGCTTTTCCGAGTCACCGACGACCAAGGTAATCAATACTTTCCAGTTATTGCCCCATGGGATGCTCAAAAAGAGGAGTATCTTAATAACATAAAACAGTTTACAATTGCGCCTGGAGGAAGCTATGTTCTCGAATCGGGTCCCTTCTGGGATGAATGGGACAGGCCCTCGACTATTCCTTTCTTCCAAGGAGGTATCCCCCCAGATGCCAAATTCATAATCATAACTATAGACAAATTTGCAGGGATGGAAAACTTAATGTGGAGATATGGCCTCCATTAGTTGATACTAGGCTTCGTCAATGCGGAGCGAAGCTTCTGTTCTGTAGTGAGGAGGAGCAAAATGCCCCAAGTGGTTACCATAGGCGACATAAACATAGACGTCATCGCCCACATCCCCGGTTATCCGCAAAAAGGCGGGGAGGGGCTGGCTGAGCAGGGACACGTGTATTGTGGGGGCTCAGCGGCTAACACGGCCGTCGCTCTGGCCCGCTTCGGCGTGGACGTAGGCATCATCGGGCGGGTGGGGGAGGATGTACTGGCACTTCTGGCTCTTGCCGCTCTGGCCGAGGCGGGGGTGGACGGTCGCTGTATTCAACGAGACCCTCAGACCATGACGGGGATAATGCTCATCGCCGTCACCCCCGATGGCGAGCGCACCATGTTCGGCTGCCGGGGAGCTAACGTCCGCACAGACCCCACTCTGCTGGATGAAAGCTACATCACCCAGGCTCGTTTCTTTCACCTCTCCGGCTACTCCCTGTTGCAGGTTCCCCAGCGGGAGGCTGCCCTGCGCGCCCTGGAGGTGGCTCGCCAGGCGGGGCTGACGGTGACGGCGGACTTGGGGCTGGAGGCGGTTATGAGGGTCACAGACGGGGTGAAGGCGATCTTGCCCCAGGTTGACATCCTTTTCCCCAACCAGGCTGAGGCGGAATATCTGACGGGCCATCGGGATATTGAGGGGGCCATTGAATCCCTGTTGGACTACGGTGTGGGGACTGTGGCTCTCAAGCTGGGCAAGCGCGGCTGTGCGATAGGCAGTGCTGAGGGAGTGTTCACAGTCCCTGGTTTCGCCGTATCCACGGTGGACACCACTGGCGCCGGGGATAGCTTCGATGCCGGCCTTATCCTGGGGAGGCTGGAGGGCTGGGGTTGGCGGGAATCGGCCTTGTTGGCCGACGCCCTGGGCGCGCTGACCGCCTCGGTCGAAGGAGCGGGGACTTCTCTGGCAGAGAGAGGAGAGGTCCGCGCCTTTCTGGAGGCGCACCTGGATCAGCCATCGTGGCAGGGCTGGCAGCAGGAGTTGCGGTTTCTTATTGAGTTTCTGGGCTAGATTGTGCAAAGTCGCAGAGGAGGTTTGAAAGATGACCATGAATTGGAAAGAGAGGCTGGACAGCCTGCGGTTGAAATCGCTGAAAGAGATGTTTGGAGTGGAGAAGCCCATCATCGGCATGATACATCTTCTCCCCTTGCCTGGCGCACCGGGCTACGATTTCTATGGCCTGGAGGCCGTCATTGAGCACGCTCTGCGGGATGCCGAGGCCCTCATCAGCGGGGGTGTTGATGCGCTCATGGTGGAGAACATGTGGGACCTGCCTTACTACGTGGGGATGGATGTGCCGCCTGAGGAGATGACGGCCCAGGCCGTAGCCGCCCGATCTGTCGTCGAGGCGGTGGACGCGCCGGTGGGCATCAACGTGATCCACAACGGCGGGCGGGTGACTCTGTCCATTGCCGTGGCGGCCGGGGCTGACTTCATCCGCGTCTGCCTTCTCACCGGGGCCAGGGTCTGGGACACGGGGGAGTTTGATCGCGGCTGCGCTGCCGAATTGCTGCGCTGGCGCAAGAACCTGGGGGCGGAGCACATCAAGCTCTTCGCCGATGTGGACAAGAAGCACTCGGTGGCCTTCCCCGGCATTGACCTGGCTACCCACATCGAGTGGACCGAGTTCTACCTGGCCGATGCCCTCATCGTCTCCGGCAAGATGACGGGCGCTGCGCCGGAGTTGGAGAAGGTGAGGCGAGCCAGGGAGCTGACCACTCGCCCCATTCTCATGGGCAGCGGCACCACTATTGATAACGTCGCCGAGTTTCTACAGTACGCCGACGGGGCTATCGTCGGCACCGCCCTCAAGGTTGATGGCATCGCCGAGAACCTGGTGGATGTGGAGAGGGTGAAGAGGTATATGGAAGCGGTGAGGGCAGTAAGGTGAGCACTTTGACCGCCAGGCTGAAAAGTAGTATAATCAAGTGAAGAAAGGCTTAGATGAGCACTGATATGTTCGCTGAATTGTCAGAGCAACTCGAGTTAGGGGAGCAGGTCGCTCAACAGATGGACACTCTGTGGCAAAAGAGCGTCCAGGATATAGACAAAGGTGTGGTCAAGGAACATGCTGCGACCCTGGTGGAGGGCCAGGAGGGCGAACTCAAGCTGGTCAATCCGGTGGTAGGAGAAGAGGATAGGGTCAGGCCTGACCGAAAAGTTGCTGAGGGCGAAAAACTGATGGGAACTTTCCACACCCATCCATACAGGGAGGGTTACACAGGTGTCGCTTTCAGCGGTCAGGACATAGCCAACGCCATCAACTCGCACGACAATATCACAGTGGTACAGAGCGGGGAAGAAGTGTTCGCTTTGCGGCCCACGGACAAGACCCCTGAGGTGATTGATCCAGTTGTGCTGAAAAGAGAATTCCGTCAGAGGCTAGGGATGCACACCGATGAGGGGATGACATTTCCAGAGGCCATGTATGCCGCGAATCTGGACATGTGTGAGAAGTACAGGATAGCTCTGTATCGCGGACGACATGGCATTTTAAGGAGGGTATACCGGCCATGAGCACTCCGTATCCTTTCGATATAATAGACGATAGTGAACTGCGCGACCTCAGAGTCGAGTGGGAACGCCGCCGCCGCGCATTGGGCATCCCAGAGCCTCGAACTGATCTGGCTGCCATAGACCTGGGAGTGCAGCGGCGGCGGTTACAGCAAAAAGGGGAAGCCTCAATCCCCCGCAAGGTGGGACAACAGAGGACAGCCTTCACCAGCACCAATCCCCGCCTGGACTTCAAGTTTCTCTATCCTGGGGCCTGGCAGGTAAGGGAGTTTGATCAGGAAGGCCACAGCGGGGTCTTCGTCCTGGGGCCTAGAAATCGAGGTGATACCTTCAGCTTGACCATAACCGTTCACGTCTTCCCTGCCTGGGAGCGAAAAGGCAAGTTCGCCACTGTAGCAGAAGTGGTAGAGGATTATCTGAGGAAGAACCGCCAGCTATCTGACTTCCGCGAAATCTCCCGCGCTCGGGGCACCTTCGTTGGGGTTGATGCCGTAGAGATTGAGATCGGCTACACCATGCTCTTGCCGCTCAACAACCTCAATGCCAAAGAAACACCCATCATTGAGAGAAAAATCGTGTTCAAAAAGGGTCCCCAGTTCTATGAGCTGGCCTATGCAGCCGTCGCCGAAGATTACTATGCTTATCTGGAATCGTTCAGGGATGCGGTAAGCACCTTCAAGTTTCGGAGGGAAAGAGAAGAAGCGAGAGTTTTTCAGCCTTTGGTAACGTTGACGCCGACGTATGCTGTGCGCGAGAAGCCGGAGGGGTACGAAACGGAATCGTGAGCGCCAATCTTGGAGTCGACTCAGCGCGGCCCGGAGGCGAACCTCCGGGCTTTTTCTTTTCGTGAAGATGATGTATAATTCATGATGAGGTAGTCAAATGGATCAACAGCACATCCGCAATTTCTGCATAATCGCCCACATAGATCACGGCAAGTCAACCCTGGCCGACCGCCTGCTGGAGCGCACGGGCACTATCAGCCCCCGGGAGATGAAGGAACAGGTGCTGGACACCATGGATCTGGAGCGGGAGAAGGGGGTGACCATCAAGGCCTCGGCGGTGCGCATGCTGTATCAGCACGAGGACGGCGAGGAGTACGAGCTGAATCTCATTGACACCCCCGGCCACGTTGATTTCACTTACGAGGTCTCCCGCGCCCTGGCAGCCTGCGAGGGCGCTATCCTGGTGGTGGACGCCGCCCAGGGCATCCAGGCCCAGACCCTGGCTAACCTGTACCTGGCCCTGGATCAAGACCTGGAGATCGTGTCCGTGGTCAATAAGATTGATCTGGCCAGGGCTTACCCCGATGAGGTGGCCCAGGAGATGGAGGAACTGATCGGGTCGCCGGCCGACGAGGTGATCCGCACCTCGGCCAAGGAGGGCATCGGCAGCGAGGAGGTGCTGCAAGCCATCGTGGAGCGAATCCCTCCCCCATCGGGCCAACGAGAGAAGCCCCTGCGCGCCCTGATCTTCGATTCCCACTACGACACCTACAAGGGAGTGGTGGCCTACGTGCGTCTGGTGGATGGGGAGCTGGCGCAGGGACAGGAGTTGATGCTCATGTCCAACGAGAGGGTCCTCGATCCTCTGGAGGTGGGCAGCTTCAGGCCGGGTATGGTCTCCGTGGAAGGATTGACCGCCGGCCAGGTGGGCTATGTAGCCACCGGGCTGAAAGACGTGCGGGACTGTTCGGTGGGTGATACCGTTACCCTGGCTCAGAACCCCGCCACGGAACCTCTCCCCGGCTATCGTCCGGCCAAGCCCATGGTCTTCGCCGGCCTCTATCCCGTGGAGCCTGAGGACTACGGCCTACTGAAAGATGCCCTGGAGAAGCTGCGGCTCAACGACGCCTCGCTGATCTACCAGCCCGAGACCTCCCAGGCTCTCAACCTGGGCTTTCGCTGCGGTTTCCTGGGGCTGTTTCACATGGAAATCGTCCAGGAGCGCCTGGAGCGGGAGTACGACTTAGAGCTGCTGACCACCGCTCCCAGCGTCGAGTACCACGTGATCACCAGACAGGGAGAGATCGTGATCGTTAAAGGGGCGGCCGATCTGCCTCCCGAAAGGGAGATCGCGGAGATCCAGGAGCCGTGGATGGACATCCAGATTTGGTCCCCGGTCGAGTACATCGGACCGATCATGGAACTGGTGACCAGACGGCGGGGAGAGGTGGTTCGGGTGGACTACCTGGATCAGCAGCGGCTGATCCTCGCCTACAGGATACCCCTCGCCGAATTGATCGTTGATTTCTACGACCGGCTCAAATCCATCACTCGCGGCTATGCCTCGCTGGACTACGCCTTCGCCGAGTATCGTCCGGGCGACCTGGTCAAGCTGGACATCCTGGTCAACAAGGAGCCAGTGGATGCTCTCTCCCTCATCATCCACCGCGACCAGGCCTATGCCATAGGCACTGCCCTGACCAAAAAGCTGAAGGAGGTTATCCCCCGCCAGCTCTTCGCCGTGCCCATCCAGGCTTCCGTCGGCAAGCGGGCAATCGCGCGGGAGACGGTCAAGGCGTTGCGCAAGAACGTCACCAGTAAATGCTATGGGGGTGATGTAACTAGAAAGAGAAAACTTCTCGAAAAGCAGCGGGCGGGCAAGAAGCGCCTCAAGCGCATCGGAAACGTGGAGATACCCCAGGAGGCGTTCATGGCAGTGCTGCAATTGGAGAAATAATTTAGGAGCAATACAATGTGGCAAGAATACCTTTTTCCTTCCTCGGTGAAGGAAGCACTGGCTATGTTGGCCGAGCGCGAAGGACGGGCGCGCCTGATGGCTGGCGGCACCGACCTGGTCATCGAGTTAACTGAGGGCCGGCGGGCTGCCGATTGCCTGGTGGACATCACCCGCATCCCGAAGCTGGCCAAGATAACGCTGGAAGAAGGGATGATCGTCCTCGGGGCCAACGTGACCCACCGCCAGGCCGCCGAATCGCCACTGGTCCGAGAGCGGGCCACGGTGCTGGCCTCGGCCTGTCGGGCCGTGGGCTCGCTGCAGATCCGCAACGTGGGCACGCTGGGGGGCAACGTGGTCAACGCCATGCCCGCCGCCGATGGCACCACCGCCCTGCTGGCCCTGAAGGCCGAGGCCGAGATCGCTGATGGGACAGGGCGGAAGTGGGTGCCGCTGCCTGACCTCTTCGCCGGGCCGGGCGTTTCCAGGGTAGACAGCGCCAGGGAGATGCTGACCGCCTTTCGCTTCAGAGCTTTGGGCGAGCGCCAGGCCTCGGCATTGGAGCGCATCGCCCGCCGCCGCGCGCTGGCCCTGCCCATCCTCATCTGCGCGGTGGTCGTTAGCCTGAGCGAGGGCGGCGAGGATTTTGAATCAGCGTGTATCGCCCTGGGGCCGGTGGCCCCGGTGCCCTTCCGCGCTTCCCAGGCCGAGGAGAGCCTGCGCGGCGCACCGATCAGCCTGGAGACGATGGCCCGGGCCGGGGAGATAGCGATGCAAGAATCGCATCCCCGCTCCAGCCTCCTGCGGGCTTCCCAGGAGTACCGCGAGGAGGTGATCAAAGTGCTGGTGCGTCGCGGACTGGAGCGAGCGGTGCAGAGAGCAATATCCAATATCTAATCTCGGCATGGTTCACAGGGGCCGAAAAACACCTTTACACTTTTTCGAAAAGTGGGAGCAGCCAATAAGGTTCTGGCACCCCAAACACTGCTTTTTGCCGT
>SDBU01002429.1_pt1 | contig 24764 bp, 22 predicted proteins | sample 2277071 | NCBI WGS metagenome assembly SDBU01 (sample SAMN10397929, study PRJNA504765) | marine sediment metagenome | isolation source: marine sediment core GS08_GC12, 126 cmbsf | place: Arctic Ocean: Gakkel Ridge, Loki's castle | collected 2008
GGCCCTGGTAGCCGCGGGGATGCGGATGATCGACGCCACCGCCGGCGCGGCCGGGTTGATGGTCGGCCACGAGATGATCTTCACCGAATACAACAGCGCCGGGGCCATCCGGTCGATTCACTTCACCTTCGCCGGGGGGGAAGGCGTGCCCGGCTGGGTGATCCACACGTGCGAACCGTACGTCTGCAATGATGTGAGCCGGGACTCGCAGATCCTTCCGGATGTCCAGCGAGCCCTGGGCTTCTACAACCTCGTCAACGTTCCCCTGTTGGGGCGGGGCGGCACGCTGCTGGGCTGCCTGGAGCTTCACAACACCAAAGACAAGCGCGACTTCAACGAGCAAGACATCGAGATGCTCCAGACCCTGGCCGATCTGGGTGCCAGTGCGCTGGAGAACGCACAGCGGGTGGCCGATCGTGCCGCCGGGTCGCCCGGCGCCGAGAAGGACTGATCCGCCCCTCGCTTCGGCGACAGCACGGCCTCAGGGCTGGGCAGGGCCCGACGGCACGATCACGCAACGGCCGGCGACCCAACGATCCAAGTCTGCCGGACGGAACCGCAACTGCCCCCCGTACTTCACGTGGCTGGGCCCCCGACCTTGAGAGAGAAGGTTGTAAAGGTGCCCCACCGAAACGTCCAGGTAGTGGGCCGCCTCACTGGTGATCATTGTGTAGTCGGACAACTGAAACGCCTGCGATCTCGCATCGTGCATTGTCGAAGACTCCGCTTTCGTCCGGCCCGCCCACATCCGAGCCGGCGCCCATCTCACCGGCCGATTTGACACCACTGCCGCCACAGTCTTCGGGCATTGGTCGTGCTGACGGCGATCGACTGGAGAAACGCCAACTGTTCGTACGTGCCGCCCAGATCGAGGAAGCTCTGGGGATACCGGACCGCCAGATTCTTGACGAAACGCAACTTCGCCAGGATCTCCACTTGCTCGATCCGGGCCCGGGAGACGCCCACGCTGCCGCTTATCTGCTTCTGAGAGAAGGTCCGTTGGCGTCCCGAACCGCAGTCGGAGTCCTGACGCTGAGAAAGCGCCCTCAACGGTCTTGTCCAATCCCCCCTGCCGAAGTCGTGTTTGGCGATCACCGTAAGCTCCTTCACCTTCCAACCAGAGAGTGCGCCTCTCCGCCGGGCCGTCATGCCCTCTTGAGCTGCCGCCCGGCCATCAGCTTGCTGCGTGGCCGCCTCACCCCGGGTCCGGCCAGGAAGACCTGTTGCCGTTCAACTCGGCGGCCGTCTCGGCCGGAGCCACGTCCGCCGGGTACGCACGGGCGCAGTGGGCTAACCACCGATCATCATCGGAGTCGAACGGCGAGTTGGCCGCCGCGAACTCCGCCAACGCCACCAGGTGAAGGCGCGCGAGCCCGGCCGCGAACGCCCCGCCTACCGCATAGCCGCCGCTACGAAGCAGAACAGCCACCCGTTCGCCCAACTCCTCCGCCGTAAACCGCCGGGTCAACCAGACGGCGTAGAGGTCCTCGTCGCCGCAAGCGTCTTCATAACTGACCATCCTTCCAGTACCTCCTCTCGGATCCCGTCACTGGGCATCAAGTCTTACAGCCCCTAGATACCTATAGCTACCTACAGATTATACAGCCCTGCAAGGGGCATGGCAAGCGCAGATAGCTGTATATGTTGATAATATCTTAAGAAATTTTTTCTACTTACACCTTGACGTCCCGGCGATTTAAGGGGATACTTAGGTTGTGGCCTATGAAGGACTCAAGCAGGTAGGCGTCCGTGTGGAGGCGCCGATCCTAGAGTTGTGGAACTCATTTGTCGCGCGTAGGTTAGGCGACAAACGTGCCCATTTCGTATGCGCTTTGCTCACATATCTGGCGGCAGGGGACAGCGTCAGAGAACTGGTCCAGGGAGGATATCTGCGGTTTCGGCATACCGGCGAGCTGGAGATTCCCCCGTTCCCGACGTCCCGGCTATCGCCTTTGTCGGCCGACGAGCAGGAGTTGCTGGCCGCTTACCGTGGCGCTACGGCGAAGGCGAAACAGGAGGCTGTTGTGAACCTTCTGGATGGACCTGCACCAGTTTCCCGCAGCTCAGGCACCGACGGAATACGCGACCACCGGGTCGGATGAGCAGCATGGAGCCGCACGGCCTCTCGCCCAGGTGATCGGTGATGCGCAGTCTCTTCGGCAGATCTATGCGACGGATGTTCGGTTCGGACCTCCACAGCGGCTCGCCCATTGACTCACTCCTGAACTCATGTCCCCTAAACGGAAATGAAGGCCCGTGCGGCCGGGGGTAGCAAAAGGTATCCTACCACGACGATCACGCTGGGTCAACCTCAAAAGTGCCTTCATCGGCGAGGCGAATCCATCAGTGGTTGAAGTGCCTGGTGCCTGTGAAGACCATGGCGATGCCGAGTTCGTCGGCTCTGGCGATGACGTCGTCGTCCTTGTTGGCGCCTCCGGGTTGAATGACAGCGGCGGCCCCGACATCTGCGGCAACGTCGAGTCCGTCGGGGAATGGGAAGAACGCATCGCTGGCGACGGCGCAGCCGGCCAGGTCCACCGTGCCGCTTCCGCCGTACTGCTTGGCCAGATGCACGGCCATTCGGGCGGAGTTCACCCGGCTCATCTGCCCGGCGCCGGCGCCCAGCAAAGCCCGATCTTTGGCCAGGACGATCGCGTTACTCTTGACGTGCTTGGCGACCAGCCAGGCGAACCTCAGGTCGGCCATTTCGGCCTCGGTGGGCTGGCGCTTGGTGGCCACCCGCCAGGCGTCCTCGTTGAGGCCGGCCAGGTCTCGCTCTTGGACCAACAGGCCGCCGACGACGTACTTGATGGCCTTCTCCGAGTTGTGCCGGCCGGTGATGGGGCCGGTCTGCAGCAGGCGGACGTTCTTGCCCCAGCCTTTGCGGGCGGCGATGATCTCCGACGCTTCGGGGGCGAAGTCGGGCGCGACGACGACTTCGGCGAAGAATCCCCCGGCCCCGGCGTCTTTACCCCAGCGGGCATAGGTTTCGACGATCGCTTGCGCCAACTCGACGGTGACGGTGCGGTTGACGGCCACAATGCCGCCCATACAGGCGTTGACGTCGCCGAAGTAGGCTTTGCGGTAGGCTTCGACGAGGTCGTCATCGACGGCGCAGCCGGCGGGGTTGGCGTGCTTGATGATCGCGATAGCCGGGGTAGAGAACTCCTTGATCAGCTCGAAAGCGCCGTTGGCGTCGAAGTAGTTGTTGTAGGACATCGCCCTGCCGCCGGACAGCGTGGCGCCCCCGACGCAGGTTTCTCCCGCGGCCGTCGAGCGGAAGAACGCCGCCGATTGGTGCGGGTTCTCGCCGTAGCGGAGTTCGGCGGTCTTGCGGAAGCTCAGCGTGAGCCGCTCGGGGAAGGTCTCGCCCTGGACGCCCGACAGGTAGCCGCTGATGGCCGAATCGTAGTGTGCCGTCAGGCTGAAGGCGGCCAGTGCCAGGCGAGCGCGGCAGTCGGCGCTGACGCGCCCGTCATTGGCACGCATCTCCTCCAGCACGCTGGTGTACTGGGTGGGGCAGGTGACGACGGTGACGTAGCGATGGTTCTTGGCGGCGGCGCGGATCATCGTCGGCCCGCCGATGTCGATCATCTCGACGGCGTCGGCCAACGTGCAGCCGTCCTTGGCGATGGCGTCCTCGAAGGGGTACAGGCTCACGCACACCAGGTCGATCGGCTCGATGTCGTACTTGTCCATGTCGGCCTGGTGGTCGGGGTCGTCGCGCAGGGCGAGAATCGCGCCGTGGACCTTCGGGTGAAGCGAGACCACCCGATGGCCGAGCATCTCGGGGAAGCCCGTCCATTCCTTGAGCTGTCGCACGGGAACACCGGCTTCGGCGATGACCTTGGCGGTGCCACCCGAGGAGATGATCTCCACACCCATGTCGGCCAAAGCCTTGGCAAGCTCGGCCACGCCGGTCTTGTCAAATACACTGATCAGTGCCCGCTTGATGGAGGTATCCATTACGCAGCGCCCTTATCTGTCGCCCCAACTCTGTGGGGAAAACACCTTTCCATTGCATCGAGGGGCGGTCACGTCCCCAGGTATGAGGCCCGATCGCAGACGGTCGTTCAGAGGCGCACGCGACGCGAAGCCCTTGTTCCAGCGTGCGGGTGCCGCAGGCCGATGGCACCGGTCAAGGCCGGGCAGGCACCATGGCCGGCGTGACATAGCCGGCGGCCCGCGGCTTCAGGCAGGCGATCAGCCCTTTCCGGCTCCCCGCGTAGACGACGGGGTCGGTTCCGGAGGCGAACAGGTCCAGCCCGGTCATGGCGACCACCGTGTGCACCTTGCCGATGGCCGCGTCGGTCACCAGCATTTCGTTGCGGTCGTTCAGCACCAATACATTGCCCCCGATTTCTGCCAGGATCATGCGTCCGCTGTCGGCGATCCAACGTTCCCGGTCTCCGGCCGCCAGCGGAATCGCGTATAGCGAGCCGCCGTCGACCCGGGCGTAGACACTGGTCTTGCCGACCTGGACGGGCTGCTTGATGGGGCCCGGGCACCGGTAGCGCCACAAGACCTTTCCGCCAAGCGGCTCGATCGCGTAGACGGAGTAGTCCATATTCCCGGCGAACAGGACGCGTCCCTGCGCGTCGGTGGCGATGTTCCCGAGGAAGGCAGATCGGGCCTGAGGGACCTGCGGCACCGGCCAGATCTTCTCCCCGTCTTCGGCGCCCTCGTCGGCGCGCGTGGCGTAGATTGTGCCGTCCTGACTGGCCAGGTAAAGGTTCCTGTTTTTCCGCAAGTACAACGGTGTTGCCGACACCATCGCGTTGGTCGATCGCTGCCATTCCATCAAGCCGCTGACGATGCTCATGGCGCAGTAGCGACCCCGAATCGTGCCGGCGAACAGGCGGACCCCGTCGCTGGCGCAGGCGGTGTTGACCGAGAACCCCGCCCTGGAGAAGGCTATCTTCTGGAGTAGCTTGCCGGTGCTGCGGTCCAGGACCAGGGCGTGGGAGGGGGTGTTGAAGATCACCGCGTTGTAGACGGTCAGCTTAGCCTCCGGGTCCGGCGTGACGACGGTGTTGACCCCCACCGACGCGGGCAGCGCGACGCGGTCGACATGGCTGGGGCCGAACAGTTGCTTGCGAGGATCGGCCAGCTCGCGCGACCACTTCAGCCTCCCGACGGTGGCGTCGAAGACGTACACCGCATTGGCGTCGGAGATGCAGTAGACGTTCTCGTCCTGTTGCCAGATCCGCCGGATCTCCTCTCCCTCGGCCAACTCAATAGTGTTCTGCCAATAGTAGGTCAGGTCAGCCTGAGCCAGTTCTTCTTCCTTGACGGCCAGGGACCAACGGTTTCCCGTCGAGCCGCGGCAGCCGGTCAGAGCCATCAGCAACGCCAGCGATAGGCACGCACCGAGACGAAACATCGTGGGCAACTCCTTCACCGTTGTGAGGCACCATACGTCAGTTCTGCCCTGTCGTTGCCCACGCCACAGGCGGGGCCAGGCCCTTCCGGTCACCGGCCGAAGCCCTTGACGGGACTACGGCGGCGCTACTCGAGGCGCACCATATCGGCCAGATCCACGTGATGGGCCTCTTCGAAGGCTTCCAGGTCGTTAATACGCAGGATGTCTTCGCTAATGCGGTTGACCAGCTTGAAAACATAGGGCCGGCCGTCCAACCGCGACTGAAGGTCCGCCAGCATTCCCTCCCAGCGTCCTTCGTACAACTCACGCTTCAACACGATCAACATCCGTTGTTCAGGCGTCAATCGTGCGACGAACTCTTCGACTTCGCTCAAGGGCTTGTTCCCTTGGCCGGGCCGGATCGTCACGCGCCACCCGCGCCGGCGGCGGGTCTGCGGCCATACTGTAGACCAGCCGACCCCGAGCGTCAATCAAAACCCGTTGGCCCATCGCCCACTCCGGCCGGTTTGGATTCCGGAGCCGCCGAGACCTGCTCGGGTGGCCCCCCCGGCGGCTGGAGGGCCCCCAAGAGAGAGCCCAACAGCCCCTGGGGCTCCTCGTCGGCTTCTGGGCCTGGTCGTTGGGTCCGGGGGTCCGGTGACTCAGGCCGGGCCGCCGGGCCGGGCCACACCCGCGACCCAAACGGAAGTGTAATCCGTGCGGCCGTTTGCCAGAGAAGCGCATCAGGTCAATATCAGATTTACCGACTTTTTCGGAATGCAGGCCAGGGTTCTTCTGGCACCATACAGGTGGCTCGGTATACTCTAAGCGGGGTAACTGCCGGTGTACCTGGGTGGCCGGCATCGAGTTCTTCAGAAGGAGAAAGCAAGTGCTGTCAGATCTTGAAATCGCACAGTCAGTGGAGCCCAAGCCGATCGAAGAGATCGCCGCGGCCGCCGGAATCAATCGCGATGAGCTGGAGCTCTACGGGGATTACAAGGCGAAGGTGAAGCTTTCGGTGCTGGACCGGTTGGCCGACCGGCCGCTGGGAAAGTATATCGACGTCACCGCCATCACTCCCACGCCGCTGGGCGAAGGCAAGACGACCACCAGCGTCGGACTGGCCCAAGGGCTGGGCGCCATCGGCAAGCGGATGATGTTGTGCATTCGCCAGCCGAGCATGGGTCCCACCTTCGGCATCAAGGGCGGCGCGGCCGGGGGAGGGTACAGCCAGGTCATCCCGATGGAGGACTTCAACCTCCACCTCACCGGCGACATCCACGCGGTGGGCGTGGCGCACAACCTCATCGCGGCCGCCATCGATGCCCGCATCATGCACGAGGACACGCTCGATGACGACAAACTGGCGGGCATGGGGCTGAAGCGGCTGGATATCGATCCGTATTCGATCACGTGGCGTCGGGTGGTGGACGTCAACGACCGCGCGATGCGGAACATCGTGCTGGGCCTGGGTGAGAAAGTCGACGGCCGGCCGCGAGCCAGCGGGTTCGACATCACCGTGGCCAGTGAGATCATGGCGATTCTGGCGCTGTCGAACAGCCTGGTCGACATGCGGGCCCGATTGGGCCGGATGATCGTCGGCAACGATAGAGCGGGCAAGCCCGTCACCGCCGAGGACTTGGGGGTCGCCGGCGCCGCGGCCGTGCTGATGGCCGACGCGCTGAAGCCGAACCTCATGCAGACCCTGGAAGGCCAGCCGGCGCTGGTGCACGCCGGCCCGTTCGCCAATATCGCTCACGGCAACAGCTCCATCATCGCCGACATGATCGCGCTGCGCCTGGCCGACTACGTGGTAACCGAGAGCGGCTTCGCCGCCGACATCGGCATGGAGAAGTTCATGAACATCAAGTGCCGCATCAGTGGGCTGGTGCCCAACTGTGTGGTGCTGGTGGCGACGGTGCGGGCCCTGAAGATGCACGGCGGCGGCCCGAAGGTGATCGCCGGGCGGCCGTTGGACGAGGCCTACACCGAGAAGAACATCCCGTTGATCGAGGCCGGCGTGGCCAATATGGTCAAGTGCATCGACATCGCCAAGCTCTTCGGCGTGCCGGTGGTGGTGGCGGTCAACGGTTTCCCCACCGACGACCCCGAGGAGATGGAGGTTATCCGCCAGGCCGCCGTCAAGGCCGGCGCCCTCGATGCGGTCTCCTGCACGCATTTTGCCGACGGCGGCAAGGGGGCCATCGCCTTGGCCGAGGCGATTGTGACCGCCTGCGAGCAGCCCAACGACGGCTTCCGCCTGCTGTACGATGTCAAGGCGCCCATCCGGGAGAAGATCGAGACCATCGCGACGAAGGTCTACGGTGCCGACGGGGTGCAGTTCGAGCCGCTGGCCAACCAGCAGATCGACCGGTACACCGCGTGGGGCCAGGCGGACATGCCCATCTGCATGGCCAAAACGCACCTGTCGCTCAGCCACGACCCGAAACTCAAGGGCGTGCCCACCGGCTTCGTGCTGCCGGTCCGCGAGGTACGTTGCTCGGCCGGGGCGGGGTTCCTCTACCCGCTGTGTGGTACGATGCGCACCATGCCCGGGCTGCCCAGCAAGCCGGCGTTTATGGGCGTGGACATCGACGAGAACGGGAAGGTCAAAGGGCTCTTCTAGGGAAGGGCCGGGCCCGCGCCCCACCGCTCGACCGACGTACGGCGTCAGCAAGGCCCACGGGGCCGCTCCCGTGGGCTGTGCTTTGCGCGGTGGCGCGGCGGCGGCCCTACGGCGGGAAGGCGAAGCCCGGCAGCACGTCGGCCTGGGCCAGGAAGATCACGCTCGTGACGGTCACCGGCGAGAGGAGCGTCGAGTAGAACACCGACTTGGCGGCGAAGTCACCGTGGTGATCGAACTTGATGCACATCAGCATGGTGTTGACGGCGGTCGGCGAGGCCGTGCTGATCAACAGCATCTGGGCGATGAATCCCCTCAGCCCAAACGCGTAGATCATCGCCAGCCCTAACGCCGGCCCCACCAGCAGCCGCAGGAGCACGCTCAGCTTGACGGGGTATCTCCGGCCCCCGCGCCGGATGACGGCCAATTGAGCCCCGAGCGTTACCAGGGCCACGGCCAGGAAGGCGCTGTGGATCGTTACCAGCACGCCCCAGAACGGCCGAAGCGCCGCGGCCGCGCCCTCGGCCCGATCTCCCAGGGCGGAGCGGATCTGCAGCGTGATGAAGGCGGCGGCCAGGGCGTACAATGGTGGAAACTTGGCGATATGCAGCAGATTCTGCTTCCAGTGCGTATCCTTCCGCCCCGTGGCCGCCAGGAGCACCCCGAGCGTGAAGCCCAGCAGGTTCTGCACGACGACAACGAAGGCCTGCAGCGCCGAGGCCGTCTGCCCCAGGCCCACCGGGCGAAAGGCCAACTCCTGCATCGGCAGGCCGAAGTTGCCGCTGTTGTAGAACATGGTGTTCATCATCAGCACGTTGCGCTGGTCGGGCGCCACCTTGCGTGCCCACGCCACCACGAAAGCCACCGCCCCCAGGGCCAGCAGCATGGCCGCGGAGAAACACACCACCTGCCAGACCTGCTCGCCGATGTGCTCCTGGCGGACCACACTCACGTAGATCAGCACGGGCACCACGAAGTGGAAGTTCAGCCGGGTGAGCGTGGGCATGTCCAACCCGGACGTCCGCTGCAAGAGGAAGCCGACCCCCGCCAGCAGGAGAATTGGGAGGACGACGAAGTAGAAGATCTGCCCGAAACGCGCCGAGGCCCCCGCCAGTGACATGGCCATCGTGATCGATCCCATGGCCAGCATATCTATGCCAACACCGGTCCCGATGCCAGCGATTCCTTCACCGGCTCGGGCCGGCTGGCCCATTGGGCCTACCATTACCGCTCGCCGGTCGGTATACTGCCGCCGCACCAATGTCCTTAGTGGAGAGGTGGTAAAGCTGTGAAAGAGACGATCAAAGCGAAACGCCCGCGGCCATGGCGGATCCTCTTCTGGCCGGTCTGCTGGGGGATTCTGTTGAGCACCTCCGTGGGCTGCCCGCCCCCGCAGGACGATCCGATAGCCGGGCCCGGGGCCCCCAAGCCGATTCCGATCGGCACCATGGCGGGTCAACTTGGGATGCGGGTGACGCGCGCCAGCGGATACTCCGCCTCGATGGGCAACGCGATGAACGCGTTGGTCGTGCTGGGCCCCCCGCGAGCGGGGGTCATCCTGAACGGGCGACGAATCGCCGATGGGGACGGTATCGTTGCCTCCAACGGCCAGTTGGCTGTGCCGGCGTCGCTGCCGGGGATGATTCGCCCCTACCTGCGGCGGCAGCCCGCGGCGCCGGTTACCCCGGTATCCAGACGAGAGAGGGTGTCCCTCCCACGGCCTCAGCCGACGGGGGCCACCGTCGTGCTCGATCCGGGCCACGGGGGCAAGGACCCGGGGGCCCTGAATCGATACGGGCCGAACGAGAAGCACATTGTCCTGGCCGTTGCCCGACGGGTCCGCGACGACCTCCGCCGTCGGAATATGCGCGTCAGCCTGACTCGGGGGGACGACACGTTCATCGAGCTGGAACAACGGGCCGCCATAGCCAACCGCGCGGGGGCGGACCTCTTCGTCTCCATTCACGCGGATGCGGCCGCGAACGGGGCCGCTCGCGGGTCCACCATCTACATCCAGCGCCAGGCGGGGGCCGGATCGATGGCTCTCGCCCAGGGGCTCTCGACCTCCCTGAGCCGTTGTGTGGCCTCGCGAGGCATCCGACGGGCCGACTTCCGCGTGCTGGTCCACACCACGAGCCCGGCCGCACTTGTGGAGCTGGGCTATCTCACCAATCCGTCAGAATCCCGAAGGCTTGCTACCGAGTACCACCAGCAGCGGCTCGCCGAGGCCATCGCCGGCGGAATCGCGACCTTCCTCAACGGCCGGCGATAGCCGTCCCCAGGGGCGTTCCGTCGTAATACGCTTCGTGATAAACACTTATACTGCCTCCGATCCTGTCGCTCCCGGCCCGCGCGCGTTGGTGTTCCCTCGCCTTTGGCCACTCTCGACGGTTCGGGAACCCCTCGGTCTCCCCGCGCAAGCCCCACAGGCGTACCGGCTGGCTTTTTGCCTTCTGGAAGTTCTGTATCGTACGTTGCAGCCATTGGGTCCCGGTGGGCCGGGGCAGCACGGGTCGGCGGCAGAGCATGAGTCGGCGGCCCGGCCGGACTGGTGAGCTCTTGCGGAGGGAAGCAGGCAATGCGTTATCGCATTCGATATCAGCACGGGGGCAGGAACGAAACGGGGGAGGTCGAAGCCAACAGCCCTCACGAGGCCGTGGTCAAGTTCGAGCAGGCCCGTGATCCCACGACCCGGGCCACCTCGGCCCGCCTCCGCGTTACCAGTGTCAGCCCGGCTGAAACCGGCGAGGATTTCACCTAGATACCCCCGGCCGAATTTGGGGCGGTCAGGCCTTGACGCGGCGTGGGCCAGCCGCTAGGCTTTGGCCGCTATGGCTAGAATTGCACGTATCGTGGTGCCGGGCAAGGCGCATCTGGTTTGTCAGAGCGGCGAGCGGTCGATCCTCAACTCGGCCAAGCGTCGGCGTGCCTACCTGGGCATCCTCGAAGCTAGTGCCGAGGCGTATCGCATCAAGGTCTTGGCCTGGTCGGTCCTTCGCGATCGCGTCTGCTTGGTGGTCATCCCTCGCAGCGCCGAATCGCTGAGTTCCTTCATGCGGGTGGCGCACGCGCGGTATGCCCGCTATCTCCACGCCGCCGGTTTCGTGGGAGAAGTGACCCCTCGCCGGTTCGCCAGTTGCGCGCTGGATACCACGGCCGCCTTGGACGCCATCAAGTACGTCGAGTGGACGCCGGTGGCCGAGAAGCTGGCCGCCTCGCCGGAGAAGTACCCCTTCTGCAGCGCCGCTGTTCGCGCCGGCAAAGGTGGCGAGGCGCCGAGCCTGTTGGCACGCGTGCCGACCATCACGGGCAAGGTCCGCGGGTGGGCGCGATGGCTGGGAAAGCCGCTGGATGCGGCGCGGGTCGAGTATCTGGCGATGCGCATGCGGACGGGCAAACCTGCCGGCGGCAGGGCGTTCGTCAGGAGCGTCGAGAAGAAAATCGGCACCAATCTTTCTCGCGGCCGGGGCCGGCCGAAGGGAAGCTAGCGAGTCCTCCCCCGGCGTCTCAACGAGAGGGCCCGCTTGGGCTTTGCCCGAGGCAGGGCGCATGGCCGGCGTCGGATGCGTGTGTGAAGACCAGTTCTGAGGGGAAGGGAATCCCGTTGGTCCTGTTCCCGGGGGTCCGCCGAGCTTCTGTGGCGGCGCGCCGACTGCCGTACCGACCGGGGGAAGGGCCCGAAATCCAGAAAGGAGCATCTCGTGAACGATACGCCCGCTTCCCCCCCCGAGCCAAGAGTGTACTCCCCACCGCCCGCGGCGCCGATGCCGGCCCAAACCATCGTCGTGCAGACCAGGAAGCGAAGCCTGGTGGGCATCTTTGTGACCGTCGTGTTCGTGTTGGCGGTGCTGGGCTCATTCGCGCTCAACATCATTATGGTGAGCATGAATGCGGTGGCGCAGGCCGGTCCGCTGGTCACCCAGGTCATCGAGAAGGGCGACGAAGACGCGAGAATCGCCGTCTATGAGGTGACGGGGGTCATCGACGCCCGGAAGGCCGAATTGTTCGATCAGTTTGTCCGGCAGATCGTCGACGACGAAAAGGTCAAGGCGGTCGTGATGCGCGTCGACAGCCCCGGCGGCTCGCCTTCGGCCAGCGACCAGATCTACAAGGGGGTGCGGACGATACAGGCCGCCGGCAAGAAGGTGATCGTGTCGATGGGCGGCGTCGCCGCCAGCGGCGGGTATTACGTGTCCGCCCCGGCCGACCTGATCTACGCCGAGCCGACCACCGTCACCGGTTCCATAGGTGTCATCGCGATGGTCCCGATCCTCAAGGGCACGCTGGAGAAGATCGGCGCGAAGATGTGGGTCATGCGGTCCACCCAGTCCAAAGACCACAAGGCCAAGATCAACCCGTGGGAAGAGCCCGACGAGATCGCCACCCAGCAGTTGCAGGGCTTACTGGACGACATCCACGAGGTCTTCGTCACGGCGGTGGAAGAGGGCCGAGGGGTCCTGAGCCACGAGGATGTCAAGAAGTTCGCCAACGGCGACATCTGGTTGGGCGAAGCGGCCAGGGGAATGAAGCTGGTCGATGAGGTCGGCACGCTCACCGATGCCGTCAGAGGCGCCGCCAAGCTGGCCAAGGTAGCCAACCCCCATGTCGTTCGGTACCGCCGCAAGCTCTCGTACGCCGAGCAACTGTTCGGGGGGCCGGGGACCACGATCCGGATCGACGCGGAGTTGCTGGATACGCTTCAGACGCCACGTATCATGCTGCTTTGGCGGCCCTAGAACAGCCCCGACATGTCGCGCCACATGGTGAGGGAGTCCCGTCGATGCCCCACCGAATCTGTGCTGTCTTGACAGCGTGCCTGTTTGCGGTAGGGACTCCCTCGCGCGCCTGGTCGGCCGACGGCGGGGCGCACTTCAACAGCCGGGTCCACCGGGCGATCGAACAGGCTGTCGGGCACCTGTGGCGGCGACACCAGGAGGACCACTGGGATGAGGCCCCCCCGGGCGCCGACCCTCGCGACAACGGGGGGCGAACCGCGTTGTGCGTGTATGCCTTGTTGGCCGCCGGGGAGAGCCACCAGGCCGAACGGATGGCCAAGACGATCGAATGGCTCCGGCAGGCCGAGTTGAAGAGTGTTTACGCCCACAGCCTGCGGGCGCTGGCCTTGTCGATGCTGCCGGGTCGCCTGGGCGGCGAGACGCTGAGAGATGATGCCCGCTGGCTGCTGGCCGCCGCCCGCTCGGACGGCGCCTACGGCTACGTGCCGTCGGATGCGTCGGGGGCGGACACGGACAACTCCAACACCCAGATGGCCTTGCTGGCCTTGTGGAGCGCGGCCCGGCGAGGCGTCGAGATTCCCCCGGCGTACTGGCGTCGGGCCAGGCAGCACTGGCTGGCCACGCAAACCGGCGAGGGGGGCTGGTCGTACACTACCGCCCGTCGCTCGGCGTACGGCTCGATGTCGGCGGCGGGACTGGCCAGCCTGTTCATCTGCCTCGACGCCGCCGGCGGCCGGCAGGCGATCGGCCGCGGCCCCGATGCGACGGCCCCGCCTCTGCAGAGGGGACTGGACTGGATGGCGGAGAACTTCTCGGCCGTTGAGAACCCCGGCAAGGGCCGGCAGTACTTCCACTACTACCTCTTCGGCGTCCTGCGCGTCGGGCTCACCAGCGGCTTCAAGCACTTCGGCGAGCACGATTGGTATCGCGAGGGAGCGGCCGAACTGTTGCGGACGCAAAGGCTCGACGGGGGGTGGGGAGCGTTGACCGACACCTGCTTCGCCCTGGCGTTCCTGGCGAAGGGGCGGGACCCGATTCTCTTCAGCAAGCTGCGGTACCCCGGGCCGTGGAACGCGCGACCGCGCGACCTGGCCAACCTGACGCGGTGGATCGGGCACACCTTTGAGACCTCCGTCCGCTGGCAGTCGCTGGACGTGCGAGCGCCGGAGGCCCAGTGGCATGACGCCCCGGTCCTGGTCATCTCCGGCTCGGCGGCGCCGACCTTCTCCCCGGCCGATATCGAGAAGCTGCGGGCCTACGCCCTCAAGGGCGGACTGATCTTTGCCGAGGCCGTCGGCAACAGCCCCGCCTTCACGCTGAAAATGCGGAAGGTGTACGCCGAGCTGTTTCCGGGCTTGCCCTTGGAGCCGATCGACCCGGCCCACGCGATCTTCTCGGCCCACGCTCCGCTTCGCCGGCCGATGAAGCTGTTGGGGGTCTCCAACGGGGTTCGCCTGCTGGTGATCCATTCGGCCGGTGACCTGTCCAAGTCTTGGCAGGCCAACGCCGTCACCACGCACCGCGACGCCTTCCAGTTAGCGGCGAACATCCAGTTTCACGCGACGGACTTCTCTTCACTTCGCCGGCGTGGCCGGCCGCAGGAGCGGGCGTGGCCCTCGGCGCCCGCAGTGTGGCCGAGGCGGCGGGTGGCCGTGGCCGTGCTCCGTCACGAGGGCAACTGGAACCCCGAACCGATGGCGCGGCGGCGCCTGGCGCTGGTGATGGCTCGCGATTGGGATACCGAGGTGCTCTACTCCTCGCCCATGCCCCCGGCCGAGCTTCCGCCGGGGGAGTACCCCATTGCCTTGATGACCGGGACAGGCGCCTTCACGCTCACTCCGGCCGACCGCAAGGCGCTGCGGGCCTTCATCCGGGCCGGGGGCCTGCTGGTGGCCGACGCGGCCGGTGGGGCCGAACGCTTCCACGAGGCCGCTCGCGATACGTTGCTGACCTTGATGGACGACGCCTACCCCCAGGTGGGCAAGGTGCCGGCCGACAGCCCGATCTACGCCCTCGACGGCCTGAAGATCGACCGCGTCGCCTTCCGCCGTGCCGCCGTGAAGGTCTATGGGGCCGTCCGCACTCCCCGGTGGGTCCAGGTGGCCGTCGGCGGGCGGCCGGGGATCATCTACAGCCGCGACGACATCACCGCCGCCCTGGTCGGCTACGCCGGGCACAACATCCGCGGCTACACCCCCGACAGCGCCCTGGCCCTGATGCGCAACGTGATCCTCTACGCCGCCACCCGCGCCCGGCCGACCACCAGGCCCGCCACGCGACCGGCCAGGAACTGAGCGGCCCTGATGCCAAGCGTGCTCAGGACTCGCTCTTGCGGTTTGCCCCGGCCGTGAATTGCGATATCAGGCCTGTGATCTGGCCCAACAGTTCGCCTTTCGGCAGGGGCAGCTTCAGATAGGACTGCCCGGTGGCCGGGTTTGTGTCGATCCATTGGCCCACCCCCGCCGGTTCGCCCGTCGCGGCGGGAGCAGGGCGGCTGTCGCGAAGCGCTTGTCCGAGTTGAGTCAACAGCGCCGCCCCCGCAGACAGAAGCCCGGAGAGATCCTCACGGCTCGGTAACGCGGGCGCCGCCGGACGGGCCGGTTCCCGCTTGGTGTCGCCCCCGCCGCCGGGCGTGGCGGGGGCGGACACGTTGCCCGTGGCCCGCTCGACGGTCTCCATGAATTTCTTCAGCCGCGTGCCCCCCAGGAAGACCTCCTCCTTGCCCCCGTCGAGCACCCCGGCGAACATCGACCTCTTGAACGACAGCAGGGAAAGCATGCCCTCCTCGATCGTCCCCTTGGCAATGAAGTGAACCACCCGGACCGGGCGGTGCTGACCGAGGCGATGCACCCGGCCGATCCGCTGCTCGAGCACGGCCGGGTTCCACGGCAAATCCATGTTCGCCACCACGCTGGCACGCTGGAGGTTCAGCCCCACCCCGCCGGCGTCGGTGGACAGAAAGGCCCGGCAGGTCGGATCCTCGCGGAAGCGCGCGACCAGCCCCTTGCGCTTGGCACTGGGCACGCCGCCGTGGAACAGCACGTGCGGCCATTTCCGCCGGTTCATGCGCTCGGCGATGAGTTCGTGCATCCGCAGCCACTGGCTGAAGATCACGACCTTCGCGTCGCGATCCTCGAAGATCTCCCCCAGCAGGGACGCCAGTTCGTCGACCTTGTGGCCGTGGTCGGTCTGCTGGTCCAAGAGATACGTGCTGTCGCAGGACATCCGCATTCTCTGAAGCGCCACGGTCAGGCGTTTCTGATCGATCTCGGTCAAGAACCGGTACCGCCGCCACTTGGCCACCAGGCGGGCGACGATCTCGCGGTTCTCCTCGTGGTGCCGCATCTGCTGGGAGGTCATCGGGACGAAGAAACGCTTCTCCAGGCGCTCGGGCAGTTCGGTCAGGACGGCGCGTTTCGTGCGGCGGATCAGGATGGGCTTGAGCGTCTTGGCGATGTCGCCGAGTTTCCGGTAGCCGATGACCCGTCCGCCGTCGTCGACGTGCTGGTGCGTGGCCAGGAAGCGGAACATGGGCCCCATGCGGAAGCGGTCGACGAACTCGACGATGGAATGCAGTTCCTCCAGGCGGTTCTCCAGCGGCGTGCCGGTGAGCACAAAGGCGTAGTCCGAATCGAGCTGCTTGACGGCCCGGGCGGCGCGGGTGCGCCAGTTCTTGATCCGTTGGGCCTCATCCAAAACGATCAGGTCCGACCGGTGCTGTTGGATGGTTTCCAGGTCGCGGTAGACCACGTCGTAGTTGACGATCCGGTAAAACGCCGGGGCGGCGTACAGCCGGTCGCGGGCGGCCGCCGCCCCCTCGATCACCACGACCGACCGGCTGGTGAACTTCTCGATCTCCTGCTGCCACTGATACTTCAGCGACGTGGGGCAGATCACCAGCACCCGCTCGATGCCGGCTACCTTGGCGAGGATCTCCGCCGCGGCGATGGCCTCGATGGTCTTGCCGAGCCCCATGTCGTCGGCGATGAGGCATCGGCCGGCCTTGGCGGCAAACAAGGCGCCGTGCCGCTGGAACGGATACAGCGGCATCGCCAGTAACGACTCGAGCGCCTCATCGTCGTCGCCGGCGGGGAACACCTGCTCAATCCGCTTGCGCAGCGCGGCTCGATCGCGCACCTGCGAGATGAAGGCCAGGGCGTCGTCATAGCAGCGCACTTCGTGCCCCGCGGCGGGGATGCGCCTGAGGAACAGGTGGAACTGGGCGAAAGCCGCCGGTTGCAGAACGCCTTCGGGGTCGAAGTACTTCTCCGCCGAGCGCCGCAGGGCCGGCGGGCAGCCGGTCCCCGGAGCGAAGATCGCCTCCCGCTTGGCGCCGTATCGCAGGTACACCTCGCTGTAGGCGGGCCGGAAGCCTCGGGCAAAGGCCGCCTTGGCGCCTCGCTTGCGGCGTAGCCGGCTCAAGAGAAACTCGACGTGTTTGCAGGTGCCAAGCGTGTTGACGGCGAAGTCCTTGCAGGAGCAGTAATTGACACCCAGTTGTTCACCCCGGACGGCCACGCGGTAGGTCTGTGACGTTTCCGGGTTGGTCACGTGGAATTCCGAGAAGATCGGTTCGTGCCCGATGTTCTTGAGCGTGAAGTCCTGCTCGGCCGCGAACTGCCGCCGCAGCGAGACCTGCCAAGTCGCCAGCGACAGCCCCTCGGGCTGCCGCAGCCGGGATATCCGCCGTGGGCGTGACGGCGCCTTGGATGTTTTCCGTTTGGCCATGCTTGCCTGCTCCCGAGATTGGATCCTTGCGCAGGCAGTGTAGCCGTCAGGGCGGTGAGTTTCCAGGAGACTTCCAGCGGCTGCACACCATCGGTGCCCGTTCGGGCGCACGGACACTGACAGGGACCTATTACTCTGTCCGGGCACCACACAGAGTTGCCGGGACGGAGTACTATGGGCACACTGGATGACCAAGCTGTGGCCGAGGGATCGGGGAGGGCGAGCCGGCCTTGGCCGGAAGGCGCCTTTGACACGCCTTGGCCGGACCTATAGAATCCTGTTGACGAGACGCCGCAGACGCGGCGCGCGGCGGCTTCGGAAAGGACATCGATGAAGGTCAAATTGGCGTTTCTCGGCGCGGCGCAGAATGTCACGGGCTCGCGGTACCTCCTGGAGGCCAACGGGTCGCGCGTGCTTATCGATTGCGGGTTGCACCAGGAGCGAGACCTGCGGGGCCGGAACTGGGACCCCTTCCCGGTCAATCCGGACTCGATCAACGCGGTGCTGCTGACGCATGCACACCTGGACCATTGCGGGCTGTTGCCGAAGCTCGTGCGCGAGGGTTTCCGCGGCCGCATCTTCTGCACCGAGGCGACGGCGGAGATCGCCCGGATCGTGCTGCTGGACTCGGCCCGGATTCAGGAAGAGGATGCCGCCTACAAGCAACGGCGTCACCAGCGAGAGGGCCGGCGGGGGCCGCGCCCGGTGGTGCCGCTGTACACCATCGATGACGCGCAGGCGGCGGTCTCGCGCTTCGCCCCGGTGGCCTATGATCGGCTGACCAAGGTGGTCAAGGGGATGGAGGCAACCTTCATCAACGTCGGGCACATCCTCGGCGCCTCGGCCATCCAGGTGCGGGTGGCCGGCGGGAGCCAGGCGAGGACGATCCTGTTCTCCGGCGACGTGGGCCGGTGGCACATGCCCATCATCAAGGACCCTTGCCCGATCCCCGAGGCGGACTATGTGGTGACCGAGTCCACCTATGGTGATCGGACCCACCCCAAGGGCGAAGATGTCGAGGCCGAGCTGGGCAACGTGATCGTGGACACCAAGGCACGCGGGGGAAACATCATCGTGCCGAGCTTCTCCCTGGAAAGGTGCCAGGACTTGCTGTTCCACCTCAACAGTCTGCTGTTGGCCGACCGGATCCCTCACCTGATGGTCTTCGTCGACAGCCCGATGGCCATCAACGTGACGGAGGTGTTCCAGGACCACCCGGAGTTGTTCGACGCCGAGATGGCCAAACAGGTCAACGACCACAGTTCGCCGTTCAGCTTCGCCGGGCTGAAGATGACCCGTTCGGTGCAGGAGTCCAAGGCGATCAACCACATCCGCGGGACCGTGGTGATCATCGCCGGTTCGGGCATGTGCACCGGGGGCCGGGTGAAGCATCACCTCGTCAACAACATCGCCCGGCCGGAAAGCACGGTGCTGTTTATCGGCTACCAGGCGTACGGCACGCTCGGGCATCGGATCAGCGAAGGCCCCAAGGAGGTGCGGATCCTCGGGCGTACCCACCCGATACGGGCCCGAATTGCCCGTATTCACGGGTTCTCCGCTCACGCCGACCGCGAGGAGTTATTCCGCTGGCTGTCAGGCCTGCCCAAGGCGCCGCGCGGCGTCTTTGTGACTCACGGCGAACCGGACGCCGCCAACAGCTATGCCCAGCACATCACCGACAAAACCGGGTGGCCGGCGACCGTGCCGGCCTACAAGGACGAGGTCGTGCTGGACTGATCCGCCGGTGGCCGGGGCCGTGTCGGTCGCACAGCCGCAGGCCGTTGATGAAGTACGGCATGACGGCCCGAAACGTCATACGCCCCTATCCCATACCGTGTGTGCCATCGCTCCTGTCGCGGCCACATCGCGGCCCCAAGGGATTATGCGCAGACGGCTTGCGGGCACAAGCTCTCCGGTATTGGTGCGGCAAGGCGTGGGGTGGATGCGGCGACCGCGAGTATCAGGCGAAGGATTCAGCCATGGCGGCGGCCTGGGCCTCGCTGCGGGGGGGCAGCTCATAGAGCCACCGGCTCACGTCGAAGCCTTGAGATTCCTGAATGGCCAGATCGGCCTGGGTGCTGAGGTCGATCTCACTGCCGTCCGTGTTGTCATCCAGCGGCCGGACCTTCGGGCGGCAGGGGTGGCTGGTGTTGATCTCGGTCACGGCGGCGAGGCGGTCGTCGCTGAGGACTACCTCGACACCGGTGGGGAAGGGCGGCAGGAAACGCAGGAACGCATCGAGCACGATTGGGTCGAAGGCGGGGGCCAACTTCTCGCTCTGCATCGTGTGCAGGGCGAACACGGCCGGGCGCTTGGTGCTGTCCGGCCGCGTGGTGAGATGGTCGAACGTGTTGGCGGCTGCCACGATGCGGGCGAAGACGTGAATGCGCTGGCCTTTCATCCCGCCGGAGAACCGGCCGTGCGTCAGTTCGGCCATGTTGGGCCAGCCGGCACCGTCCCAACGCTGGTGATGGTGCAGCGCCACGGTCGTCGCCACGGGGTTGATCTTGTGGCGGAGCATCTCGAAGCCGGCGATCACGTGCTTGGAATAGTCCGCGTGTTTCTTGTTGGACAGCGTGTGCTGTTTGCGGACGTCCCTGTGGCATTGGAGCTTGCCAATATCGTGCAGCATGGCCCCCACGCCAAGGCTGGTCAGATCGCGTGCAGTGCTCGGCCCGGCACGGCGGCGAAGGCGTGCGACGTACCGCTCCAGGTGCATGCCCACGTTGATGGCCAGATAGGCCACGTTGGCACAGTGCCCGGAGAGTTCGTCTTCTTCCTGGAACAATCGCTCCGCCAGGTCGCCGGCCCGGGCGTCCCGGCCGAGCAACTCGGAAATCAGGCTGGCGATGACCGAGCTGTAATGCCGGTAATCGTCGGTGGTGATCGCTCGATCCTGGAGTTCGTTGAAGCCGTTCTTGAGGGTGTCATAGATGGCTCGGCGGCGCTCGGGGATCTCCGATAGGATCAGTCTGTCGAGGTCCTCGACCAGGGGATGCTTGGTCCAGGCGTGCGCCACGCCGAGTTGCTTGAGGCGGCGGATCGTCCCCTGGGTGAGTTTGACATCGGCTTCCACCAGGTGTGTAGCGGGTCGACGAGGGTGGGGAACCGGCGCGGCGGTTATTGTCCCCGGCGAAAGCCGGTTGATGCTGACTAACAGCATGGTACAGACTCCATCTCGACCTAGTGACGCAACCGTAGTTCGACTCAGTGGCTATCGACGCGTGCCTGCCGCACCTTAAGCAACGCCAATCGACGGATCGGCCGATTTCGCTCTGGATGCCGTGGCCGGATTGCGGGATACTCACGTGGCAATGTCGAATCACGAGGTATACATGGCCGAAGCAATGGCCCTGGCCGGGCGGGGCCTGGGGGCCGTGGAGCCCAACCCCATGGTGGGCGCCGTGATCGTTCGCGACGGGCACATCATCGGACGAGGCTGGCACAAGCGTTTCGGCGGCCCCCACGCCGAGGCCGAAGCCCTCGCCGATGCCCGCGCCGCCGGGGAGCCGACCGACGGGGCCACGATGTACGTGACGCTGGAGCCGTGCAGCCATCATGGCAAGACCCCCCCCTGCACCGAGGCGATCTGTCGCGCCAAGATTGCCGCCGTCGTCGCGGCCATCGGCGATCCCTCGCCGGAGGTGGCCGGGCAGGGCTTTGCCCAACTGCGGGCCGCCGGCGTCGAGGTGACCGTCGGCGTCGGCCGACATCAGGCCCACCGGCTGCTGGGGGCGTATCTGAAGCTGCGGACGGAACATCGCCCGTGGGTCATCGGCAAGTGGGCCCAGACCTTGGACGGGCGAATCGCCACGCGGACGGGGGACAGCCGATGGATCAGCAATGAGCGTTCGCGCCGGCGCGTGCACCGGCTTCGCGGTTGTTGCGACGGCGTGGCGGTGGGGGTCGGCACGGCCCTGGCCGACGATCCGCTGCTGACCGACCGTAGCGGCGGGGCGCGTCAGCCTACGCGCGTGGTGCTCGATGAGCGGCTGGAGCTAAGTGACAACTGTCAACTGATCCGTACGATCGACCAGGCGCCGCTGCTGATCGCCACTGGTGCCGACGCCATGACCGCCCGGGCTGACCATGCCGAGAAGCTCCGGTCGCTTGGTGCCGAGTTGCTGGCCCTGCCGGCGGGGCCGGGCGGGGTCGACTTGGCGGCGCTGCTGGAGGAGTTGGGTCGGCGAGAGTGGACCCGCCTGTTGGTCGAAGGCGGGGCGTCGGTGCTGGGCAGCATTCTGCGGGCCGGTCTGGCCGACGAGTTGTGGGTGTTCCTCGCCCCGAAGCTTCTCGGCGGCCGGGAGGGGGTCCCCTGTGTGCTGACCGACGAGATCGACAAGATGAGCGACGCTCTCACGCTGCCGGCCCCGACCGTGGAAGCCATCGACGGGGACCTGCTGCTGACCTACCACCTGCGGCAGGGGTAGGCCCCCACCCGTGTGTCGGTGCGACGGGCCCCTTGCCGGCGTTGCGAATGGCCCTGGGCGCAGGGGGGATCCGAGGTGGACTCGCTCTTCCAGGGGGTCGCCGGCCCAGCCTGCTTTCAGAACTCCGTAGCGGGCGGGGTGGTGGGCGCTTCCCTCGCCGGCCGCGAGGCCGTCGGTTTGCCGGTGGCTGGCAACAGCTTCTTCAGGCGAAGCAGTTCCCGGGCCTGCTCGGCCGGGGGCAGCGCCAGCAAATCGGCTCTCTCTTTGGCCGAGAGGGCCTCCAGCACCCGCTTGACCCAGCTCATGCGCTGGCGGTAGTGCTCTTTCTGCGTGGGGCTCAGCTCGATGAACTTGCTGTATTGACTGAGAATAGCCTGCTGCTCGGCCGGGCTGCTCTTGCGGAACGCCCAGACCTTCTCGCGTACCAGGTTCCGTTGGCCGGGGGAGAACTGCTCCCACTGCTGGCGGTTCCGGCGAAGCGATGCGGCGAGCGACTCCTCGCCCAATTGGAGCTCCCGCATCAGACGGAGCTGCCGCGCGACGCTGATGCCGGGGTCTTTCTTGACGGTGCCCTCAGGCCGCGCTTGCGCGAGCGACAAGGTCGCCACGGCCAAGACGACAAGACTGCTGATGATTGCGTAATGTTTCATGGCTCATGCTCCCCCAGTACCACTTTCCAGGCGCTCAATGGCCTCCAGTGTTTCAAAGGATGACAGAATTTCATAATTGACGAACAGGTCCAGGTTCTCCACCACAAACTGGTCCTCGGCCGACAGGCCGGCCAGTTCCTTCTGCAGCGGCGTTTTCCCGCCGGTGTCAGCGTTGCTACCATTGTTGGTGACGATCGGGGTACGTCCCGGGGTCCCTGTCTCGCTGCCGCCGACGGCGTGGAACCCCCAGACCACCACAAAGATCATCGCGGCCGCCGCCACGGGCGCCAACACGCGGACCCACGCGGGCACCTCGCGCTTGCGGGCCGTGCGGGCCAAGATCGCCTGCGTCAGGTCCCGCCGCAGCGGAGGGGCCTGCCACGTATCCAGGAAGGCGTCAAGCTGCCGGTAGGCGTTCGCCTCGGCCGAGAAGGTCGGGTCGCGTTCGATTCGCGCGGCGACCGGTTCGGCCTGCTCAGCGGGCAGTTCGCCGTCCAGGAAGGCGTGTATCTGTTCGATCTCGCTCTGTTCTAACTTGCCAGCGTACATTTTCGTATTTGCTCTCTCGATTCGTACTTCCAGAGCCCCGGTTCCCGCCCGCGCAAGCACCTTACACAGTTACTCCTATCGTCGCGTCGAGCACCGTGGTCCACTATATTGAAACCCTTGCCCCGCCGCGAAGGTCCGCCGCGGAGCAGTTTTTCTTTCTTTTTTTCCTTGCCTCCCGCCGAGCCGCCGTTGTTTCACGAGGACAGGAAGCGTGCCAGCGACTGCCGCAGATTGGCCCGCCCTCGGCTGAGCAGGCTCTTGACGGCCATCACCGAACAGTTCATGACCTTGGCCACCTCTTCGTAGCTCATGTGCTCATATTTGCTCAAAATGACGGCAATTCTCTGATTGTCCGGCAATCTCCCCACGGCTTCGATGATCTTCTGCTCCAGATCGGCCGAGTCGAGCCCGGCGCCGGGCCCATCGGTGGTCAGATCGACCACCTCCCGGCGGAAGCCGCCGTGCCCGTCGTCGTCCGGCAGCTCCAACGGCAGGATTCTGACCTTGCCCCTGCTGCGGAGGGCATTGAGGCTCAGGTTCGCCGCGATGCGGTAAAGCCACGTGGTGAACTTCGCCGCCGGGACGTACCGGCTGGCCGTGCGGTAGACCCGAAGGAACACCTCCTGGGCCAGGTCCTCCGCGTCGGAAGAATCGCCCAGGAAATGGTAGATCACCCCGAAGACCCGGGCTTGGTTCCGCTCGATCAGCCTCGTGAACGCCGCCGCGCTGCCGCCCTGGAAGGCCAGCATCAGCCGGACGTCTTCGTCCTCAGCCGCCCATTGCGCCGGGCTCTTCTTGCGACGACCGCCGCCCGTGGGCCTTGGTTTTGGTTTCTTCTTGGCGATGACTACCGGCCTCCTGCCGGGGTGGAGCTTATCTGGCGTGTTCGGCCGCCACCGGCCCGTCAGGGCATCATAGCCCCTCGGGCCGATCTGGCAAGGGCATGGTGTCGCTGGATGGGTCAGGCGGGTCGACGCCCCCGCGGCGTAGTTGCCCGCAGGCCGCCCGGGCCTCCTCCCCTCGGCTGGCGCGGATATGCACGTTTACGCCCCCGGCGCGCAGGTCGTCGGCGAAGGCCCGAACGCTCCCCTCGGCCGGGCGACGGAAGTCCAGACCAGCCACGGGGTTGTATCGGATAAGGTTGACGTTGCAGCGCAGTTGCCGCGCCACGCCGGCCAGCTCGGCCGCGCAACGGGGGGAGTCGTTCACGCCGGCGAGCAGCACATACTCCAGGGTCACCTCCCGGCCGGTGCGATCGAAGTACTCCCGCCCGGCGTCGATCAGCTCGGCGATCGCCACTGCCTTGGCCGCGGGGACCAGTTGCCGTCGCAGCGCGTCGTTGGGCGCGTGCAGGCTGATCGCCAGCGTCAGCGGGATCCCCTCCCCGGCCAGCCGGCGGATGGCCCCGGGCAGCCCTGCCGTCGACAGCGTGACGTGCCGGGCTGACAGACCCAGCCGCGCTGGGTCGATGATCGCCCGCACGGCCGCCAGGACCGCGTCGTAGTTGGCCAGCGGCTCCCCCACGCCCATCAGCACCACGTGCGTGATCGGCTCGCCGGCCGCGGCGCGAAGGTGGAAGATCTGCTCGATGATCTCCCCGGCCGACATGTCGCGACGCACCCCGCCGAGCCCCGACGCACAGAACGCGCAGCCGATCGGGCAGCCCACCTGTGTGGACAGGCACGC
>SDBU01002430.1_pt1 | contig 24758 bp, 27 predicted proteins | sample 2277071 | NCBI WGS metagenome assembly SDBU01 (sample SAMN10397929, study PRJNA504765) | marine sediment metagenome | isolation source: marine sediment core GS08_GC12, 126 cmbsf | place: Arctic Ocean: Gakkel Ridge, Loki's castle | collected 2008
TCTTCTTTCCCCTTCTTCTCCTCTTTTCCCTTCCTCTCCTCTTCTTTCCCCTTCTTCTCCTCTTTTCCCTTCCTCTCCTCTTCTTTCCCCTTCTTCTCCGTTTCCCTCTCCTCCCCTACCACACTAACCTTTATTTGGGGCACTATGTCCCCGGCTAATCTAATGGCAACATCATAGCTACCAAGTTGACGAATAGGCTCGGCTAACTCTATCTTTCTTTTGTCAATAATTAACCCGGTAGTATTTTGTAGCTCGGAGGCAATGTCAGCACTGGTTATTGAGCCATAAATTCTGTCCTTGGCTCCGGCGCGAGCTTTCAGAATAACCCCAGTTCCGTCTATTTGACGAGCCAGCTCAACTAATTCAGCCTCGGTTTGGGCTTGTTTCTGAGCTTTTATCCGGCGCTGTGTTTCTACTATGTTAGCCGCCGAAGGACTGGCTAGTAAGGCTAGTTTCTGGGGGATGAGAAAGTTCCTGCCATAGCCATCAGCCACCTCTTTTATCTCGCCGGCTCTAGCCACGTTTGGCACATCCTGCAAAAAAATAAGCTTCATAATTACCCTCTTATAATTATACTTCACCCGATGGCGAAGTTAAAGTTTGATTTTACTGTGAAATGAACCTTTCGGCATAAATAGCAGCGGTAGCGCCATCCCCGGCAGCGGTTATTGCCTGCCGGGCTGAGTCATGGCGTATATCACCAGCAGCAAAAATGCCGGGTATTTTGGTCTCCATCCTCTCATCGGTAATGATGTGACCAGCGGCATCCAATGATAAAATACCCTTGAGGTAGTCTGTATTAGGCTTAAGCCCGATGGATATAAACACCCCAGTTACCTCCAAGGTAGATTTTTCCCCGGTTTTCACCTGATGAAGCCTGATTCTTTTAACCAAGTCTTTGCCCTCAACTTCGTCAACTACGGTATCCCACAGGAACTGCATTTTGGGTTCAGCAAAGGCTTTCTCCTGGAGAATACGACCGGCACGGAACTGGTCGCGGCGGTGTATCACAATAACTCTGGAGGCAAACCTGGCCAGGTGGAGGGCTTCAGTAATAGCAGCGTCGCCACCACCGACTACGGCTATCGGCTGCTCTTTGAAGAAAGCAGCGTCACAGGTAGCGCAGTAGGATACCCCTTTACCGGTAAATTTATCTTCCCCGGGTATACCCAATTTGCGTCTTTCCGAGCCACTGGCTATAATCACTGCTCTAGCAATAAAGTCGCCTTCAGTGGTCTTTACCACTTTTTGCTCCCCATGAAGCTCAACGCCGGTAGCCTCAGCGGTAATAGTTTTTAGCCCATACTTTTCTGCCTGCTGGTGCATTAATTGACCCAGCTCAAAACCGCTAATACCTTCAGGATAACCGGGATAGTTCTCCACCCGCTCAGCATTTACTATCTGACCGCCAACCAACCCCATTTCTATAAGCAGGCTATTAAGCCTGGCCCTTGAGGTGTAAAGCCCGGCGGTAAGTCCAGCCGGACCACCACCGATAATAACTACATCATAATTCATGATTTAATCTCCAGCTCGGCATCAATAGCATCCAGCAGCAGATGAATATCAAACTGCCCTGAAATTCTAGGCTGACCATTGATAACCAGAAGTGGTAAGGGCAAATTCCTGAGTTGTTGGTTCAATTCTAGGACATGGTGCTTTACCATAGGCTGAGATAGGTCAAGGTATTCTAACTCTACCCCGTCGCCGAACCTGTCTTTAATTCGTTTGGTAGCCAGGGCAACGGCTTCTGGCGAAGACCAGTCTATCCCACAGTTAGCCTCGCACTTCTCACCCTTGCTATCATCTATGATGGTAATCTTGTACTTAATCAAGGGCGGCATCCAGGCTTTGCTTCAGCTCCTGTTTGGGTCTGAAGCCAATTATATGTGAGACCGGCTCTCCCTTCTTGAAAAGAAGCAGGGTAGGAATACTCATGATACTGTATTTGGCAGCAGTTCTTGGGTTGTGGTCAACATCCATCCTGGCAATGCTTACCCGGTCACTGTACTCCTCAGCCAGCTCATCCAGTATCGGGGCAACCATAAGGCAGGGTCGGCACCACGGTGCCCAAAAGTCTACCAGTACCGGTATCTCAGCTTGCAACACGACCTGGTCAAAGTTGCTGTCATCTATTGTAATCGGCTTACTCATTGTTTCCTCCTCCAATATCTATGCCTTGCTCCGCTGTCCGTTTGGCTAAACTAATGGCATTGTTAATCGCCTTAGCCTGACTGCGACCGTGAGCTATAATGATATTTCCGTTTACCCCCAGAAGACATGCCCCGCCATGTTCTCGGTAGTCCATTCTTTTGACCAAAGAACCCAATCCTATATCATGGAGGAGAGAGCGCACCTGGAGATGATAAGCGCTGGAAAAGATGTGTCCCACTTGTCGCAAGGAATAGAGGAAATTATCACTTAAGCCTTCAATAGTCTTGAGTACTATATTCCCGGTGAAGCCATCGGTAACAACGACATCGGCTACTTTCTGTAATATATCCTGAGCCTCTACATTGCCGATAAAGTTTAAATCAGTCTTCTTGAGAAGTTGGTGGCTTTCCTGAATCAAGCGATTGCCTTTCGTTTCCTCTACTCCATTGCTGAGCAAGCCAACACGGGGAGAGGGGATACCGAGAACCTCTCTAGCGTAGATGGTGCCCAAGTGGGCAAACTGGACCAAGTGGCTTGGTCGGCAATCGACATTGGCACCAGCATCAATAAGCAGAACCGGGGCAGAGGGGGTAATGTCAATAATACTAGCTATGGCAGGACGCTCGATGCCCTGCCTCTTTCCCAAATTGAGAAGGGCAGCACAGACTACAGCTCCGGTGTTGCCTGCAGAGACAAAGGCTGAGGCGGTGCCGTCTTTCACCATATTAATTCCAACTACTATTGAGGAGCGTGGCTTGCTTTGCACTGCCTTCACTGGCGGTTCATGAAGCTCAATAACCTGGTTAGCCTCAACAACGGTCACGCCTGGTTTGTTTAAATGGCGTCTTGCCAGCACATGGAGTATATTTCGCCTACCCACCAGAGCAATATCTACCTTATACTCTTGAGCTGCTTTTATGGCTCCTTTGACTATCTCGTGGGGAGCATACTCTCCACCGGCGGCATCAACGGCAATTATCATCTACTTCCTTACTCCTGGATACTCGGGCTTCTTTCCCACAGGTCGCAACGACCCCCCCAACGGGCAAGAACCTGACCATTAAGGGAAAGCTGAGCTATCTCACATAGGTTAGGACAGGCTTTGCACTCAAATGAAGCGGTATGATATTTCACTTCGCTTACGCCAAATCCCTTGAACTGGGTTCCATTGTTATTATTTACCATCTCTTCATGCACCAGTAAAGCGGCGCCAATAGCCCCCATGACCTCATGATGGGATGGGACAATAAGTTCAGTGTCAAGCTCTTGTTGAAGTGCCCTGACTATAGCCTGGTTAAAAGCAACCCCACCCTGGAATACTATTGGTGGTTGAATATCTTTGCCCAAGCCAACATTATTAAGGTAGTTACGCACCAGTGCCTGGCACAGCCCATAGAGAATATCCTCAATTCGATGCCCCATCTGCTGTTTGTGAATCATGTCTGACTCAGCAAAGACAGTGCATCGCCCGGCGATACGCACCGGCATCTGGCTACCCAGCGCCCGCTGGCTGAACTCCTCAATACTCATATTAAGGCGTAGTGCCTGGTGGTCAAGGAAGCTCCCGGTGCCGGCAGCACATACCGTATTCATACCAAAGTCGGTTACTATTCCGTCCCTAACAATGATAATCTTACTATCCTGCCCCCCAATCTCAATAATGGTTTGCACCTGAGGGACATACTGAAGAGCCGCCACAGCGTGGCTGGTAATCTCGTTCTTGACTAAATCAGCACCAACGATAACCCCAGTTAGGTAGCGAGCGCTGCCAGTGGTAGCCACACCGCAAATTGAAACATCTTCAGGCAGTTGCTGTTTGATTTGTTTCAACCCTTGTTGCACCATCTCAATGGGCTTGCCCTGCGTCAGCAGGTAGAGGTCGGTAACAAGTTCATCGCTTTTATCCAGCAGAGCAAACTTGGTAGTTACCGAACCAACATCTATACCCAGATAGGCTTCCATAAATTTTCCTTATCAGTTTCTAATACTTATCCGTCGCTTTCGCTCCAGCAGGTCAACGAAAGCCTCAAGCCTGGTTAACATACCCGGCTTGGCCATTTGCTCGTCACAAATTATGGTTAGCACCGGAATATTCTCCCTGGTTTTGTGCATAATATTTTGAGCTACAATTTCGGGCATACAGGTGAAAGGGGCCAGATGTACCAGTCCATCATACTCTCCAGCATGGAGCACCTTTTCCCCAACTGACTCCCAGCCATCGCCACCAATATCCCGCTTAAGATAAGGTAAGGCTGCCTTATGAATTCTGTCCTTCTCATTCACGCCCAGAGGATTGAGGAACAGGCTGAATTTAGTCCACCCAGAAATGAAGGTCGTTCGCCTTACCTCTACCCCCAGTTTACCCAACTCACTCTCCACATCCATGTTGGAGAATGGCTCAAGTACCACGTAAAACTCCCCGGTGATACCCACTATCAGTGGCTGAGCCTGAGCATCCCTAGCCACCTGGTTGAGCTGGTCAACATAGTCAATTTCTACCTTCTTCAGGGTATCATGGTCGTCTGCCTGGTCAATAGCCTTGATGGCTTTAGCAAACAGCTTATTGGCTGTCCCCTTTATCCGCTCCACCGGGCGCACCTTCTGCACCACTCTCTCTATCCTGTCCTGGGCGTTTAGTTTAGCCAAGCCAAAACGAAAGGCTGATATAATCTTAGACCAGGGGGCGTTGTTTGACAAGCGTTTAATTATGCCAAGTATGCCAAATAGCTTGTGTTGCGAAACCCCAAATTGAATCATCTCAACATTATATCCCAGGTCGTGAAGTATCTGTTCCTGAGTCTTGGCATAGTAGCCCAAACGGCAGATACCAGTGCCGCCAGCCATAAGCAAGGTATCTGCCCCCAGCTCGGCAGCTTCAATCAGGTTGCCCAGAGTCAGCTTGAATGGGATGCATAACCCCTCGGGGGAGTGCCTGACACCCAGGGATAAGGTGCGCTGATTATTAACTGGTGGCATCACATAGTCGATATTAAGCCGCTGAAATAGTGCCTTGAAGGGTATATATAAATTGCCCATATGGGGCATGCCTACGCGCATACTTCTACCTGCCTCCTTTTCCTTCTTTGTATCATATCAAGGAAGGCTTCCAACCGAGTAATCATGCCAGCTTCGGCAGTATGCTCCTCTAAGGTAAGGCTCATAAATGGGGTAGCCTTCAGCCTAACCGCCTGCCGCTGCACCATATCCATCATTACCGAATCGGGTCCGCAACCAAAGGTCATTATACCAATAATACCATCAACTCCGCTCTCCAGGTAGTGTTCTCCAGCACCAACCACCTCTTCTTCGTATGTCCAGTAGGCTCCACCGGCTAATCTGGCTGTAGCTGACTGAAGCTCCTCAGCGGTAAGCATCTCCGGGGTTAGCACCTTATTATGAGCCTGCTCAAGCCGATAGATAAGGCGATAATTTACGTGTTCATCATAGAGGAGATAGGGGTGACCAATGATAGCAATGGTGGCTTGTGTTGAGGCTGGACTGCTGGAACGTGTTCTTGGCTTGCCTGATATTATTTCTGTTGCCTGTGGCGGAGTTAATCTGTGGCTGGACATTAGCCCACGATAATCCAGGTGAGCTTGCCAGGCAGCTAAGCTAGCCCGCCTGACTCTAAATGGGTTCCAGGTAAAACGCCGTCCCAGCTTGTAGATAGCCTGATACAGGTCACGCTTCCCTTGATTAACATCTATATCTATATCTAGGATAGGGGGAGATTCAGGGATGACAGCTTTGGTCATGTCAGGTAGTCCAAGAAACTTGGAGCAGTTATAAACCTTTCTCTTTACACTGCGGATGGCAGGAATAAAGATATAGTCGCAACTATCTACCAGAGAAAGGACATGCCCCAAGAAAATCTTCACCGGCAAACAGGTATCAGCCACTACTCGGGACGAGCCTTGTGACAGCATAACTTGAGTGGTCGGTGGTGAAACCACCACTTCCGCACCCAGTTCCCCAAAGAATGTCTTCCACATCGGGTAGTACTGGTAGTAGAGTAGAGCCCTAGGAATGCCTATCTTAATCATTTTTCTTGCTCAAACTCGCCTTTAACCTTGTTAACTATTTCGGGGTTGGCCACCAGGTCAACCACGGTCATGGCTAGCGTCTTGGCGGCATCAAGAAGCCCCTGGATACCCGCCTCTGAGGCAGCCGCCGAGGCAAATTGGGGAGAATGGGCTACTACCTCCACCGGGGCTATGGCTACTGAAGGGTGAATACTGGGTACTAGCCGGCTGACATTACCCATATCGGTGCTACCAAAGGCTTTACTGGGGTCGAAGAGCCTAACCTTGCGCCCCAGGGACTGCATATTTTGCCTAAATAATCGGGCTAGGGTTAGATTATTACGCAGGGGGACATAGCTTATGTCTCCCCACCTATATTCCAGGCGAGCCCCACTAGCTGTGCCAGCACCAATAAAGCAGTTTAGAACCTTCTGTTTTAATTCATCAAGATAAGTATCATCCTCAGCCCGCACCAGAAAGGTGCCAGCACTATGAGCCGGGACAATATTAGCTGCTTGTCCACCATCGGTAATAATGCCGTGGATGCGAGCTCTATCCTTAATGTGCTGTCTGAGTGAATTAATGGCGGTGAAGGACTGAAGCATCGCCTCCAGGGCATTGATGCCTGACTCAGGTCGGGCAGCGGCATGAGCCTCTTTACCAAAGAATTCAACCTGTAGACCGATACAGGCAAGGGTTTGAGTAGTGGCGGCATCATGAACACCGGGGTGAACCATCATAGCCATGTCTACATTATTAAAGGCGCCTCTTTCCGCCATTGTTACCTTACCCCCGTATAGCTCCTCAGCCGGGGTACCGATAACCAGGATAGTACCACCGAACCGGTCAATAGCCAGCTTACATGCTATTCCGGCACCAACAGCAGAGGCAGCTATTAGATTATGACCACAGGCATGACCGAGGTCAGGCAGAGCATCATACTCAGCCAGAATAGCGATAGCTGGTTTCCTTTGCCCATAGCTCCCCCGGAAAGCGGTCGGTAGCTCACAGATACCCCGCTCTATACAGAAGCTGTTTTCCTCCAGGTATTGGGTTAACCAGGCGGCTGCCTTGACCTCCTGGAAACCTAGCTCGGGGTTGGAGTGGATTTTCAGGCTCAACTCGCTGAGCTGGTGACGGTGAGCGTCTATTTCGGCTATGACTGAAGCCTTTAATTTCTCGGTAATCAAGCTCTCCCCACCCTAAGGTTCTAATTAGGGTTATTATAGCTTAGTATGGCTGGGATTTCTAGGCTTTAACACCAGATGCCATCAAGTGTTGACAAATTCTAGATTTGGGTTACAATATAGGAAACATCTATTTGGGGGCTACGAATGACAACGCAAACAGAAAAACGATTAAAAATACAGATTGAAGACCTTTCCCTTACCTTCGGTGGGGTTAGAGCCCTTATTGACGTCAGCCTGGATATCAGGGAGAATGAGATTCTGGCTATTATCGGACCAAATGGTGCCGGCAAAACTTGCCTGCTCAACTGCATAAATGGCTTCTATAAGCCACAAGATGGTGAAATTTACTACGATGGTAAAAGAATCACCAGAATCCGCCCGGATAAGGCGGCAGCACTTGGGCTGGCCAGAACCTTCCAAAATATTGAGCTATATACCGGACTCAGTACCCAGGATAACATTATGGCTGCCAGGCACGTCCTTATGAAACAAAATGCCCTCGCCGGCGCCCTGTATTTTGGCTGGGCTCACAAGGAGGAAATTGAACACCGCCATGTGGTAGAAGATATTATCGACTTTCTGGAAATAGAGGCTATCAGGAAGAAAGTGGTTGGTATTCTTCCCTACGGGATGCGAAAGAGGGTGGAGCTGGGAAGGGCTCTAGCTCTGGAACCAAAAGTCCTGCTCCTCGACGAGCCTATGGCAGGCATGAACCTAGAGGAGAAGGAGGATATCGCTAGGTTCATTATTGATATATTCGAGGGACAGGGAACTACGTACCCGGAAACACCTGTCCTAAGAGACGGGGTTAATTGCATAGTCCTCATTGAACATGATATGGGAGTGGTTATGGATATAGCCGACAGGATTATCGTCCTTGATTTCGGGCGTAAAATTGCCGAAGGCACACCTGCCGAAATTAAAGGCAATCCTGAAGTTATCAAGGCTTATCTGGGACAGGCAGAATAGATAGCCCCCTTAAATATATCTGAAACCCACTTTCCTCCTCTTAAGGAGTGATAAATAGTCTTTTTCCTATTTACTGCTACATTTGGTATAATATATTTGAGGTGAAAGATGCGGCCAAATTGGATGCGTAGCGGCTTAATCTATATAATTATTTTGGTTGCTGCCATGGCTTTATTCTCCTTCCTTCTGCCTACAGCTAAAAAGCCAGAAGAAATCCCATTAAGTGCAGCCATAGCTATGTCACAGAAGGGGGAGATTGAGAAGATTGAAGTCAAAGGTGATGAGCTACTTATCACCACTACTGATGGCACCGAGCTAACGACCTTTAAAGAAAGCAACGCCAATATTTTTGATGTTGAAGGACTTAACCTTGAGGGTGTGGTAGTTGAGGTAGAAGGCTCGTCTGGATTTAACTGGGGTGGACTGCTGATTAATTTTCTTCCCCTGTTAATCTTTGGCGGTCTACTATTCTTCCTATTCCGCCAGGCACGAGGAGCTAATAGCCAGGCTATGAGTTTTGGTCGCAGCCGGGCCCGATTATTCCCGGCTAATACGCCGACAGTAACCTTTGATGATGTAGCCGGGGTAGAGGAAGCCAAGCAAGAGGTGCTCGAAGTAGTAGATTTCCTTAAATCGCGTGAAAAGTTCCAGGCTCTGGGGGCACGCATTCCGAAAGGTATGCTGCTGATAGGTCCACCTGGCACGGGAAAGACACTGCTGGCTCGGGCAATAGCTGGCGAAGCCGGGGTGCCCTTCTTTTCTATCAGTGGCAGCGAATTTGTCGAGATGTTTGTCGGCGTCGGCGCCTCCAGAGTGCGTGACCTCTTTGACCAAGCAAAGCGTAATACCCCATGCATTATCTTCATTGATGAGATTGACGCCGTAGGTCGCCATCGTGGTGCCGGGATGGGCGGCAGTCATGACGAGAGGGAGCAAACACTTAACCAGATTCTGACCGAGATGGATGGCTTTGACACCAATACCAGTGTGATTGTTCTGGCGGCAACCAACCGACCGGATATACTTGACCCGGCCTTACTTCGCCCTGGTCGCTTTGACCGACGAGTAATCCTTGACCGACCAGATATTAATGGTCGACTTGCCATCCTTAAAGTTCATACCAATGGCAAGCCACTCCATGAGTCAGTCAACCTGGAGGTGTTAGCCAAACAGACAGCCGGTTTCAGCGGCGCTGACTTAGCCAATCTGGTAAATGAGGCAGCCATTCTGGCTGCCAGGCGGGATAAGAAAGCTATTGAGATGGAAGAGCTTGATGAATCTATAGACCGGGTTATTGCCGGTCCGGAAAGGAAGAGCCGGAGGATAAGCCCCAAGGAAAAGGAAATTACCGCCTATCACGAGTCAGGACACGCCCTTGTTGCCAAAATGTTGCCTCATGCTGACCCGGTACACAAAATCTCTATAGTGGCTCGGGGCATGTCTCTAGGACACACCCGACAACTGCCCACCGAAGACCGATACATGCTAACCCGCTCTCAATTTGATGATATGCTGGCTACCTTCTTAGCTGGTCATGCCGCTGAGAAGCTGATCTTCAATGAAACGACAACTGGAGCTCATGATGATATTCGGCGAGCGACTGAACTTGCCCGCAAGATGGTAACCGACTTCGGAATGAGCGATAAACTGGGACCACGAACCTTTGGCGACAAGCAAGAGCTGGTCTTCCTCGGTCGTGAAATCTCCGAGCAAAGGGACTATGGTGACAAGATAGCCGATTTGATTGATGAAGAAGTCAACAAGATTGTCCAGCACGCCTATGACGTAGCCAAGAAAATTTTAACCGAAAATAAGCCGAGATTACTCCATATTGCTGAAAGACTCCTTGCTCAAGAGACCCTAGAGGGCGAGGAGCTAGGAGCGCTATTTAATGAACCTATACCATCACCTCCATCTGAGGCCGTCACTGCATCTTAACTGCATAAAATTAAGGGGGGTGGTCTTACTGAGACCATCTCTTATTTTTGGTGGCTACCATGATTGAGATTACACAAGAACCCATCCATCCTGAGCTTCTGGTAAATAAGGTTAAGACTGGTAGTAGTGGCTGTGTGCTTACCTACATCGGGGTAATCCGTGATTACTCCCGGGGCAAGCCAGTTCTCTCAGTAGAATATGAGGACGCTGCGGGAACAGCAGAAAATAGATTGCGTGAGATAGCCACTGAAATCAAAGAGAAATGGCAAATGGAAAATATAGCCATATGCCACCGGATAGGCAAACTTAAAGTGGGGGATATTAATATAGTCATTGCTGTAGCTGCTGCTCACCGCCAAGAGGGCTTTGCCGCCTGCCAGTACGCCATTGACCGGTTCAAGCAAATAACGCCTACCCAGAAAAAGGAAACCTACCGGGACAGCAGCTTCTGGGTTGAAGGGTAAAGTTCGCTTAGTAGTATGCGTATTGGACTAATTTCAGATACCCATATTCCCTCAGTCATCGGTGAAATCCCACCTCAGGTCAATGAGGTTTTCCAAGGTGTTGACCTCATTTTGCACGCTGGGGATATTTATGTCGCCTGGGTATTAGATGTGTTGGAGTTTATAGCCCCGGTGCTGGCAGCCAGAGGTGACGATGATGACGGGGAAATACTGCTTGATAATCGGGTAAAGGAAAAACACAGTCTAATTGTTAACGGGGTCAGGCTGTCGCTTATCCATGAGATTACAAGCGAAAAGTCACTTCGGGAGCGAACAAGCAGTTGGCGCTGGCAACCCGCCACAGAGCAATATACAGAGGAGTGGCAGGGGGATATTACCGATATCTTTATCTTTGGTCACCTGCATAGACCCATGATTGACCACTATGAAGGTTTTCTTCTACTCAGCCCGGGCAGCCCAACCCTACCCAACTACCAACCCAGACTAGGTACAGTGGGTCTGCTCACTATTACTTCAGGTAAAGTTGAGGCACGCATTGTGAAACTTGGCTAGATACCTTAACTACCTCTTCCTGGTAACAATATAATCAGCCAGTTCTACCAGCGCCTGACGGGTGGCATTATCTGGTAACAGGTTGAGGTCATGACAAGCCTTGGTGCGATAGTCAGCGGCAACTTGATAGCATTCCTGAACAATTGACGAGTTACGAACTAATTCTATTGCCAGCTTTATATTTTTCTCTTTATCCCGCCCCTGAAATAGCCTCTTTACCGGGTTATCCTCAGGGTAGCGTTCCAAAATTAGCATAGCTGGCAGGGTAAGGGTGCCCTGAATCAAATCTGAGCCTATTGGCTTACCCATTTCCTCCTCGGTGCCAGCAAAATCAAGAATATCATCCACGATTTGGAAGGCAATTCCAAGGTTATAACCATACCCTTTTAGTATCTTGACTGACTTTTCTGGAGCCTGACTCAAAATAGCCCCTGACTCTGTAGCTAGTACGAATAGGGAGGCGGTTTTACTGGAAATCCTCTGGAAATAGTGCTGGCGGGTTTGCTCCAGACTAAAAGCATCAAAGCTCTGTCTTAACTCTCCACTGGAAATAGTCATGAGGGTTTGAGAAAAGCGCTTTATTACCCGCAGGTTTCGAGTAGCAGCGGCAAACTCCCCTGCCTTAGCAAACAGATAGTCTCCTAAAAGGATTGCTTTGTCTTCATCCCAAACTTTATTAACCGTTGGTCGCCAACGGCGGACATCGGATTTGTCAATAGCATCATCGTGAACCAGGGTAGCTGTGTGCATAAGCTCAACGGCTGTAGCCATCGGCACAAGACTACCGCGGTTATAGTTATAGAACTTACCTGATAATAAAGTAAGCGCCGGACGAATTATCTTGCCACCAACTAGAGCATGGCTCAACATCTTATAGAGGCCAGGGAAGGTAGCCCGCTCGCTATCAATAACCGACCTGAATTGGTTCTCTACCTCAACCAGGTCTTCCTTAATGGGCTCGTAAATTGCGCCTAGCTGCAAGATTCTCCTCCTCAACTACTGGACACGCCCCAACCGGCTAGTCTCCTCTTCCGCCAGGGCTTCATCCAGTTTAGTAAATAGGGGCTGGGGAGAAAGTAACTTCTGCCCTGGTACTGGCAGCCTCGGCTGCCAGCCGCCATCTTCTATACTGCCTTTAAAACCGAGAAGCTCATGCAGCTTCTGAGAGCTAAAAGGTAAGAAGGGATACAGCATCGTTTTCAGGTGGGAAATTATGACAAGAGCCACATAGAGAGAGTTGGCAGCGGCTTGCCGGTCCTGTTTAATTACTTTCCAGGGTGACTTTTCATCCAGATAGCGGTTTGTCTCCTGAGCCAGGGACATAGCCATCCTTATTGCCTCCCTGAAATGGCAGCGGTAAAGAAGGTCATCCAGGGTATTAAATAACGCAAGAGACATGGTAATTAATCTATTGCCGCTGGCATCTATGTTGTCGTAGGTGGGCACACAACCATCAAAATTACGATAGACAAAGGTAAGCACGCGATGAACCAGGTTCCCATAGGTAGCTACCAGCTCGTCATTGTTACGGCGAACGAACTCACGCCATGAAAAATCGGTATCCCCGGTTTCCGGCATGTTTATGGAGAATAGATAGCGCAATGGGTCCGGGTCATAGCGCGACAAGTAATCAGGTAGCCACACTGCCCAATTGCGACTGGTAGAAAGTTTTTTGCCTTCAATGGTCAAAAACTCGTTAGCCGGAACATCGTAAGGTAGATTAAGATTGCCATAGCCCATCAACATCGCTGGCCAGACAATAGTATGAAAGGGAATATTATCTTTACCAATAAAATAGTAGCTCTTTACCTCACCCTGCCAGAAATCACGCCACCTTTCCTCATCACCAATAGACCTAGCCCATTCCTTGGTTGCTGACAGGTAACCAATGACCGCCTCAAACCACACATAGATGCGCTTACTATCAAAGCCATCAACTGGCACCGGTACTCCCCAGTCTATATCACGAGTGATAGCCCTGTCCTTCAGTCCTCCCTCCAGATAGCTAATAGTGAAGTTAAGGACATTCTGTTTCCAGTGGGTCTGCTCCCTCACCCAGGCTAAAAGCCTATCCCTGAAGGCAGAGAGTTTCAAAAAGAAGTGCTCCGAATCCTTAAACTGGGGAGTAGCACCACATATGCGACAATGAGGGTCAACCAATTCAGCCGGATTCACCGGCCGGCCACACTCGTCACACTGGTCACCTCGTGCTCCAGAAGAGTGACAGTAAGGGCAAGTGCCCTCAATATAGCGGTCAGGCAAAAAGCGCCGGCAATGGGGACAAAAGGGCTGTGACACAGTAGCCTTATAAATATAGCCTTTATCTAGAAGGGTAAGGAAGATATCATGTGATACCTCAGCATGATTAGCAGTACCGGTGCTGGTGAATAAATCAAAGGAAATACCTAGCTTCTGCCACGAATCAAGAAACTCTTTATGATACTTGGCAACTATCTCGCTGGGCTTTATCCCTTCCTGCTCAGCCTTGAGAGTTATTGGTGTGCCGTGCTGGTCTGAACCCGATACCATTAATACCTCGTTTCCTTTGGTGCGGTGGTAGCGGGCAAATATGTCCGGTGGTAAATATGCCCCGGCAACATGTCCTAAATGTAACGGACCATCAGCATAAGGCCAGGCCACCCCAATAAAAATTCTCTCACTCATAATCTATTTTCTAACAAATGCTTTACTCGGTAAAGAAGGTCAACACCTCTTCTCCCCTTTTCTCCTCTTTGTAGCGAGCATAACCCTTGTTCAGACAGCAATCAACGCACAAACGCAATATAACCCCCTCCGTCTCTTCAATAGCTAGATAACGCTCAGAATGTGGTATAATGCAGTGACAACCATCACACCTCACATCACCTAAAGATATACACCCACGTCGCATCTCTTAACTCCTCTCATAGGCTCAAGATAACCTGAGCCAGGCTCGATACAGCTCCTTCTTTGATAAACCGGTTTTACCAGCCACGCTGGCTATCGCCTCTCTAGCTGTTACCTCAGCCAGGCGCAGACGATGTAACTCCCTCTCAATATCTTCAGTTAGCTGTGGCTCATCCTTCACCGTCTTGCCCTCAATAACCAGGGTAAACTCCCCTCTTGGCTGGGTGAAGTGCTCTATGGACTGGCTTACTGTCCCCCGAAAGACCTCTTCATAAACTTTAGTAAGTTCGCGACAAACAGCCACTTTCCTATCTCCCAGAACAGCCAGTATATCATTTAGCGCCGCCAGTAGCCGGTGAGGAGATTCCAGGACGACAATAGTGGCATATTCATCAGCAACAGATTGTAGAAGACGCCGTCGGTCATTGGGCTTACGGGGCAAAAAGCCAAGATAGATAAACCGCTCGGTAGGCAGCCCAGAGACAACAAGGGCGGTGATAACAATGGAAGGTCCGGGAATAGGAACTACCGGAATACCTCGCTGGACACAAGCCACAATCAGTTCATAGCCAGGGTCAGATATGCCCGGCATTCCGGCATTAGAAACAAGAGCCACATCCCCTTGTTCAAGGCAACCTAAAATATAATCCAGTTTAGACCACTTATTGTGCTCATGATAACTTGTCACCGGCGTTTTAATATCATAAGTGATAAGTAACCGCTTTGTCTTACGTGTATCTTCAGCGGCGATAAGCTTCACTTCATGCAGAATACGGAGAGCACGTAACGAAATATCCTCTAAATTACCTACCGGAGTAGCGACAACATAAAGACTCGGCATCGCCTTTTATCTTCCTGACCTGACTATTATAACCTACAGTTGGTCAGCCGTCTATAGAGATTGCTTATTAACCTCACCCCCTTTATCCCCCTCTCCTTAAAAGGAGAGGGGGAAAGATTATTTTTGAAGGGGCTCCGCCCCTTCAACCTTCCCTTAAATATATTATTCCCCATTACAATGAAGTATGATTAGGGGACTTTTAGAGGGGATAGGGTTAATAAGCACTTCAGCTGAGATTTCTTGACTTCAAGCTATCGCTTCTGGTATAGTCTGTGGTTAGGGAGGCAAGTAAAATGGCTGCTCCTCAATTTAAGCAACTTCGGCGTTCCTATGGGTTTGATGAAGTAGCTATAGTCCCTGGAGATGTAACGGCTAATCCAGACCAGACAAACATTGATTTCAAGCTAGACAACTTTACCTTCCCCATCCCTATTATAGCCGCAGCAATGGATGCGGTGATTGATGTCAACTTCGCTGTCCTGATGGATAAACTGGGTGGGCTTGCCGTCCTCAACCTGGAAGGGGTACAAACTCGGTATGATAATCCCGAGGAAATACTAAGTGAAATTGCTCAAGCCTCTGATGCTGAAGTTACCCCCTTACTCCAAAAAGTCTATTCCCAGCCGATTAGGGAGAACCTCATTGGCGAGCGAATCCAGCAGATTAAAAAATCAGGGGCGGTATGTGCTGTTTCAGTAGCACCGGCTAATACCAAACGCTTTGCTCCAATATCTGCTGAAGCTGAGGCAGATATTTTTATAATCCAGTCAACAGTTACCACCGCCCGACATATATCCAAAAGCTACCGTGGACTAATCTTCCCCGAGCTTCGTAAATCCATACCTATGCCTATTATCGTCGGTAACTGTGTAAGCTATAACGCCTGTTTAGAGCTGATGAGAACCGGAATCTCTGGGGTTCTGGTAGGTGTAGGACCAGGGGCGGCTTGCACCACCAGACAAGTGCTTGGTGTTGGTGTCCCTCAAGTAACCGCCACTATGGATTGTGCTGCGGCTAGAGACCAGTATCTCGGTGAGTCTGGCAGATATGTGGCGTTAATTACTGATGGTGGCATTCGCAATAGCGGCGACCTGTGTAAAGCCGTTGCTTCAGGTGCTGACGCCGTAATGCTAGGCTCCATTTTTGCCCAGGCCAAAGAGGCACCGGGGCAAGGTTATCACTGGGGTATGTCCCACCCCCACCCAACCCTCCCCAGAGGAACCCGAATAAAAGTTAGTACCACCGGCACACTGGAGCAAATCCTCTTCGGTCCTACTTCAGTCACCGATGGTAGCCAAAACCTTGTCGGGGCGCTTCGCACCACAATGGGTGTCTGCGGCGTCCTTAACATCCAGGAAATGCATAAGGTTGAGATGGTAATTGCCCCGTCTATTACCACTGAAGGGAAATCGTGGCAATTGCTGAAGTCATAGCCACTATTCCTCTTCCTCTTCAGTTTCTATACTCTTCTCCCCGCTGATATGAGGTAGTAGCGCCTCTACCTTTCCCCGCTTGCGTAGCGCTGGAAAGGTTAGCTTATCAATTGCCTGGCGCAACTCGTTTAATCTCCCCGCCGGCTGCCCGACTTCCACTTCTATTACCACACCATCCATCCCGGCTTCCCATAGAACCTGGAGCTCGTTAGCGGTTACATTCGGTGGTACACAAACCAACAAGGGTTTGGTCAATAAATTAGCAAAGCGCCGGAACAGCATGAGGTGATACCAGGTAAGGAAATATTCTCTTTCCTGTTCGCCGACAATAAGCACAGCATCTACCGTCAAATCATCAACTGTCCGCAACAAACCTTCACTGAGCGATACCCCTACCTCTAAAATCTTACCCACATCATCATCTTGAAGTATTGCCAGTGATGTATTAGCTGCTGGAAAAACTACAAAATCGCAGCCAACCGTCACTATTTTTTCTATCCCTTCACGATTGCTATCTCTCAGCCACCCACCCCAGGGAATATCAGACACAACCTGAGATATTTCCTGAAGGGCTTTAGCCGCTGAACTCAATTTAGAAATAGTCAGCAGTCCAGCATCAGCCCCAGCCACATAATTAGCCAAGCCATCAACATTAGCCTGAGCCAAGCTGGCGATGAGCAATATTTTTGGCTTCGGTGATGCCGGTTGTGCCGTCCTAAAACCTATAGGCTGGGGCACAACTTGTGAAACTTGATTTAATTTATCAATAAACCGGCTCATTTACCTATCACGGAGCCAGCGGTCAGATTCGAACTGACGACCGGCGGTTTACGAAACCGCTGCTCTACCCCTGAGCTACGCTGGCAAGCTTAATCACCTATTAGTATACCTCTTAATGAGGCGAAAGAACAACGGTTTCTCCAAAATCCTCAAACCAGCCCTGTAGACAACTTCAAAGCTAAATAGAGCGTGCTCCCTATTATTCAAACTCATTTTTTGATCGGGCTACAAGTACAGTAGCTGCTATCCCTAAGGGAAAGACGGCAATGATAGCAAGGATTGAGCCAGCAAGTGCCCAACCCCACTTCATCCTTTGAAGTGCAACCACTCCACCAATTATGGGGAATACTGTTCCAAAGATAAATAATAATAGGAGAATTATCAGTATTGTAGGTATTAGTGGCGCAACAAAGGGTAGGTATTCAGGGGGGGCAGCTGTCCAAGATAGATTTCCGAGTGTCGCCAGCAACAATGGCAATTACAAGACCTATAACACCTGGTGCGCCGAGTGCCCCTGAGATTATATCCAGAATCCCTGCAGTTATCGGCTTCCATGTCTTTTCCACAGTAGTCTCCACACTAGCCTCCTAACTCGAACATTATGGAGTAGCGTATCATAGAGTGAACTCAGTGTCTAGCAGGTCACTGAATTTTATAATTCGGGGGCAAAGAACCGATGGTCACTTTAGCTTCAGGAGTGGGGAAGGACGCCTGGGAACATGGTTTCCCCCCGATTTGAGGAGTTACTAAATAATTTCTGTCACAGGTATTGACATATGGCACTATTATGAAGTAAAACATTACAACAGTATACATAAGTAAGTATGAGCTCCATAAAAAGTATGGGGTGTAGGATAGATGAAGATTCTACTAACGGTGTCGGTCATACTTCTTTTACTTGTCTTAGCGATTGGTATTATTCCGACGCAAACTAGAGCAGGTACACCCGATGACTCTTACAAGCCTGAGCGCTACTATATATCAACGAATGCTGATGACCAGCAGACTAATGAAACTACCACCTATGATGATGCGCTGACACTAAACTTTACTCCACCCTCCTCCAAGGACTTCCTAGTGATAGCCTCGGCACTGACCAATAACTCCTCCACTACCAACTCCACAATAGTCCATCTTCTTCTCGGTCCTACTGGCAGCGAGACCAGCTACAGTGAAACATACCACCTGCCGGCTAATGCCGCAGTGAACTGGCGGGGCTTTGGTACTCATAAGGTTATATCCACTACCGGAGGCACCCCTTACACGGCAATAATCCAGTTTAAGACAGAGCACTCAGATCACACCGCCTATATTAAGCGCTGCGCCATCACCGTTCTGGAGGTCTCTAACTATTACAATAGCGAGAGCAACGGAGAATCCTTTGGAACTCACACTGTCTACACTAACCCAAGTGCCAACAAGACTACGCTCAGTTTTAAACCGCCTTCGGAAGCTGATTATATTATCTTTGCCACAGCAAACACGTACAGCACTGACGACGCTAAGAACTGCCGTAGCCAGATTACCATAAATGGTGTTTCCGATACGGAAATTAGAACACAAAGTACCGTATATGCCAGCTGGGGTTATATGGAAAAGGAGACATTGACCGATACAACCTATTATTTTACTATGCAGTACAGAGCAGACGCTGGCGGTGGCAATACTGCTTACATCAAGGATGCCCGGGTTACAGCTGTCCTGGCAACCAACCTGGGTGACAATCAATACGCAGAAGACGAGGGTGAGACCAAGGATGCTACCGGCTCATATCAGAATAAGGCCTCTATTAATTTTAGTCCAACTACTCGTAATGACTATATTATCATTGGTCAGTGTCTTGGCAAGAATGAGGCCTCAGGCAATGCCTTCTACGCTAACCTGGACGTAGACGACACCAGCTACGGTGAGTACGTCTTTGAAGCTACATCTAAACTACTCTACCGCTCCTTCTTTATTCTTAGCAAGGTGAATCTTACCGCTGGCGAACACGATATCAGACTTCAATTTAAAACTGGTACTGCCGGTGCCGGCACAGAGGCTTATTGCGAGAATGGTAATTTAATCGCCATCAAAGCCAATACCGTTGAGTCCTACAGCAGCAGTGGTCACACCACTATTGATGACAGTTATAGTGGTAGCGAGACCGATGCCTACGTCTGGGCGCATGGCCTACGAGCAAGCACCAACTACATGGTCGCCTACTACGATGCCGGTGCCAGCGGGGGGCAAAGTCAGGGCACTGATACAAAAGCATCCGGAACCTTAGGAAATCTATCCAGCACATGGGACCTGACTTCAAACCAGAGCGCTACGGGAGATGGTTACTGGCACGCCGCCATATTCGAAGATGAATCAAGCCCACCAGCCAACTATAGTGCTGCCGCAGGAACCGCCGGCTATGTGACAAATGACAGCTTCTACGTAGACGCAGCTACCATCCCGGAGTTTCCTGCATTGATTATCAGCATTATGGTTAGCGGTATGTGTGCTGGGATTTACTACTGGATGAGAAAGAGAAGGTTGGGACATGTCAAAGGCTAGAATTGTATATATCTCATCACTAGTTATCCTGGCAGTGCTGGTTTTTTTCACCATCTTTCGCCCTATGGCAGTCGGCAACGAATACAGCGAGATGCAGCGGGTACACCTACTTCGGGCGGAGAACGAGTGGATTATCGAGGTTGACGTAATAAACCGTGAAGAAGAAAAGCAAGACTATACTATCACTGCCCTCGTGGAGGGTAAACAGTACACTCAGGATTTCACAGTCCTAGCTGGTAATGTATTTACCTATATCCGCCATATCCAGGATGAAATAAAAGATAATAGCGTAACTCTCGCTATCTACAAAGGACAAGATATAGAACCATTTAAAAAGGTAACATACTACCTGAAATAACAATAAGACGATTAACAAAAAATGGAAGATAATAAAGGCGTCTATTTTAAACTGGCTATAGTAGTATTCAGCATACTTCTACTGGGTAGTTTCTGGCTCACGATGAGGGCAGCTTCCGAACCGGTGAGCATGGTGGTCACACCCGAAGTCACCCGGGAGGATGAACCGATACTGGTCACGTTCAAGTTAAACAATCCTTCGTCAGAACCCCTGCTAACCAGTTACCAGCTCTTTATTGATGGCGAACTGGTCATGAAGGGAATCAGCATTCTAACACCGCTCTCCAGTGAGACCAATCAGTACGCCTATGAGAACCCGTTGGAGTTGGGACAGCAAGTCAACTTTCTGGTCAGAGCGAGCTCACAACTCGGAGACTGTGAAAAGGTCATTTCTAACCCGCCCTACCCACCACAGATATGGTCCAGCTTCGTTAGCTTAGCCTCACTATCAACAACGGTGATGAGCTCCATGAGTACCATGGTATACTATCAGGACGCCTTCGGCAAAGATTTTGGTTTTAATGTAGGATTTCTCTGCTCCGCCGTGTTGCTTTTGCTGCTCATCTTCCTCGAGCTAACCGGTACCGTAGCTGTAAAAACGAGTTTCGCCATACTCGGCAGGTTGCAGTTGCGATTAAGCTTTGTTACCTGGATACTTATCATCATATTTATGGGTATGGTCTATACCAAAGTGGTAATGATACTCACCACCGGGTAATTTCGCTAGACACTTCCCAGATAGTGGTTTAAATTCCAAAGAACGACTTAAAATAGCAATAGCCGTCAGAATAAAGAGACCAGCTACACTCACCTCAGTCCTAAGCCTAGTTTAACAATTTATTGTCTCATGTCAAATTAAAGCGGGGATTGGGGGCGCAGCCCCCAAAATATGAATTCTAGGGTGGGAGGGTGCGAAAAAAGATGGCTTAAACAATCTCGAATACATTTATTTGACAGTTAACCCTCAGCTATGATAAACTTGAAAATTAGCGTCTGGTAGTTCAGCTATAGTTGACAGATTGAATTTTGAAGTTCAATCCTTAACTATAGCTTTGAATGGATGAGCTAAGGCTCATCCATTAACATTGTGGAGGAGGGAGACAGATGCCTACTATTAATCAGCTTGTCCGTAAAGGACGCAAGAAGGTTACCAAGAAAACCAAAGCGCCGGCATTACGCCTTACTTATAATGCGCTAAAGAATAAGATGACGCAGGGGAAGGGCTCTCCGCAGAAGCGAGGGGTTTGTATTCAGGTTAAGACTACCACCCCGAAGAAGCCCAATTCGGCGCTGCGAAAGATAGCCAGGGTGCGGCTGACCAATGGGATAGAGGTAACCGCTTATATTCCTGGTGAAGGTCATGAGTTGCAAGAACACTCGGTGGTTCTGATTCGCGGGGGGCGAGTGAAGGATTTACCCGGTGTTCGCTATCATATCATCCGAGGGGCACTGGATACCAGCGGTGTAGCTAACCGCCGTCAAGGTCGTAGTAAGTACGGGGCAAAGCAAGCCAAAGCTATGGTTGAGACTGCTTAAATATAGGAGACAAGAATGTCAAGGCGGGCACGAGCTATAAAAAGAGAGATACCCCCTGATGCTAAGTATCACAATGAAATAGTAGCCAGGTTAGTTAATAGAGTAATGTTGGGTGGCAAAAAAAGCACGGCAGAGAGAATTGTATACGAGGCACTAAGCATTATGGAGCACCATGAGCAAAAAGACCCGGTCACTATTTTAGAACAGGCAGTAAAAAATGCCACTCCTCTCCTTGAGGTTAAACCGCGCCGGGTTGGGGGGGCTACCTATCAGGTGCCTGTGGAGGTCCGCCCTGACCGCAGTCTTTCTCTGGCATTACGCTGGCTGATAAAATCAGCCAGAGGCAGGACAGGCAAAGCTATGGCGGAAAAGCTAGCGGCTGAACTTAGTGATGCGGCAAAGGGGCAAGGGGTAACTATTAAGAAACGTGACGACACTCATAAAATGGCTGAGGCTAATAGAGCCTTTGCCCACTATAGATGGTGAGAGGTTATCTATTATTAGTTTTGATGTTTCACTAAAAAGCCCAATATCAGCAAAGGTAGAGGATGGAACTGTGGCTAGGAGATTCCCGTTAGAACACATACGAAATATAGCCATTATCGCTCACATTGATGCCGGTAAGACAACCGTCACTGAGAGGATACTATATTATACCGGTCGTACCTATAAGATTGGCGAGGTGGATGAAGGGACAGCAGTGATGGATTGGATGGAGCAGGAAAGGGAGCGCGGGATTACCATCACCGCTGCGGCTACTACCTGCTATTGGCGCGACCACCGCATCAACATTATTGATACCCCAGGGCATGTGGATTTTACCGCTGAGGTAGAGCGCAGCCTTAGAGTACTGGATGGGGGGGTAGTGGTTTTCGATGCTGTGGCTGGGGTTGAAGCTCAATCAGAGGCAGTATGGCGGCAGGCTGACAAATATAATGTGCCCAGGATTTGCTTCATCAATAAGATGGACCGAATAGGCGCCAATTTTAACCGCAGCCTGTCTACGATTGAAGAGCGACTAAACGCCAGACCTCTACCCGTACAACTCCCTTTAGGCAGTGAAGCCTCATATGAGGGCATTATTGACCTGATAGAAGAGACGGCATGGAGTTTTGATGGGAATCCTGATTCAGAACCGGTAGAGGTAGCCATTCCTGAGTCAGAGCGGGCAATATGTACTGAATTTCGCCAGGCACTAATTGAAAAGTTGGCTGAATATGATGACCAGATTATGTTAGCTTATCTTGGGGGTAGTAGTATTACCGCCGCTGAGTTAAAACAAGCCTTGAGAAGGGCAACCCTGGCTAACAAAGGGGTACCTATTCTTTGTGGCAGTGCCCTAAAAAACAAAGGTGTGCGACCATTACTTGATGCTATCGTAAGCTATCTTCCGTCTCCGTTAGATATGCCACCGGTGCCGGCTGTTGATAGCCGGGTAGGCACCAAAGTCACCCGCCCAGCCAGTGATGAAGCCCCCTTCACTGCCCTGGCCTTTAAGGTGGTTTCTGACCCATTTGTCGGCAGGCTGGTCTATATCAGGGTGTATTCGGGCAGAGTGGAGGCAGGGGCACAGATATTTAACTCAACTCGAGGTAAGAAGGAACGCATTGGACGGCTGATATTAATGCATGCCAACCGCCGTGAGGAGATAACTGAGGCAGACACTGGAGCTATCGTAGCTTCACTAGGTCTCAAGAACACCTTCACCGGCGATACTCTGTGCCACTCCTCACAACCGGTGCTACTTGAATCCATCCGCTTCCCTGGGCCGGTAATATCTGTTGCCATTGAACCCAGAACCAGGGCTGACCAGGATAAAATGGGGGGAGCCCTGCAAAGGCTCACCGAGGAGGACCCGACCTTTAAAGTAGATTACAATGAAGAGACAGGACAGACTGTCATCTCAGGTATGGGTGAGCTTCACCTAGAGGTCATAGTGAGTAGATTACTTAGTGAATTTAGGGTGGGGGCAAAAGTAGGTAGGCCACAGGTTGCTTATAAGGAGACTATTACAATAAAGGTGCCAACTGAGGGGAAATTTATTCGGCAAACCGGTGGTCACGGTCAATATGGTCATGTCCGGCTTGAACTTGAGCCTTTGGAACGTGGGAGTGGTTTTGAGTTCGTCAACCGTCTTAAAGGCAATATTATACCAAAGCAATATATCCCGGCAGTGGAAGCTGGCATTAAAGAGGCTATGGTGACCGGAGTATTAGCTGGCTATCCGCTGGTTGATATTAAAGCCACTCTCTATGACGGGAGTTATCACGAGGTTGACTCCTCAGAAATAGCCTTCAAAATGGCTGGCTCAATGGCGCTCAGGAACGGCGTAAATAAAGCCAAACCCATTCTTCTGGAGCCTATTATGAAGCTGGTGGTGGTTACCCCGGAGGAGTTTCTTGGTGATATAATAGGTGACCTCAATAAAAGGCGGGGGCATATTGAGGCTATTGAGACACAGGGCAAAACGGGTACTATTCACTCCTTTATACCCTTAGCTGAGACCTTTGGCTATGCCACTAGTCTCAGGTCACTAACCCAGGGGAGGGCAACCCACTCTATGGAATTTTATCGCTATCAAGAGCTACCGGCTGAATTAGCCGACCAGATTAAAATTACGGGTAGAAGATATGCCTAAGCAAAAGATTCGTATCAAGCTAAAGGGTTTTGACCACAAGATACTTGACCAGTCGGCAGAGCAGATTGTAGCCGCGGTGGAGGCTACCGGAGCGGTTGTTGTTGGACCGGTGCCCCTACCTACCCACATCCAGAAGTTCTGTGTTATCCGTTCCCCGTTTATAGATAAGGACTCGCAGGAGCAGTTTGAAATTCGAACCCATAAGCGTCTTATTGATATTGTAGAGACAACTTCTAAAACAATAGATGCCTTAGCCAGGCTGGATCTACCCTCAGGGGTTGAGATAGATATTAAGTTATAATAGGTTAATTATGAGTTTAGGGATTATCGGCAAAAAACTGGGTATGACCCAGATATTCAGGGACAATGGTAAAACCGAGGTGGTAACCGCTATTGAGGCTGGTCCGTGCACGGTTACCCAGGTTAAAACGGTAACTGAGGAGAGGTATAATGC
>SDBU01002431.1_pt1 | contig 24732 bp, 29 predicted proteins | sample 2277071 | NCBI WGS metagenome assembly SDBU01 (sample SAMN10397929, study PRJNA504765) | marine sediment metagenome | isolation source: marine sediment core GS08_GC12, 126 cmbsf | place: Arctic Ocean: Gakkel Ridge, Loki's castle | collected 2008
TCTTACTGCTGCTACCTGAATATGGATGTCAATTCTGTCCAACAGGGGTCCGGAAACCTTATTTAGATGCTTCTGTATCTCCAAAGGAGTGCAGCTACACTCCCGCCTCGGGTCACCAAAGTAGCCACAAGGACATTCCTGCGTTGCCATTCTGCAAGATAACACTGAAGGTCGAAAACCATTACCACCTGCCTATCCTAGAGCCTTGATAACTCTAGGTGACCACCTGAGAAAGAAGCGGCTCGATCTAAAGCTCCTTCAAAAAGAAGTTGCCAAAAAGCTTAGTACCAGCACGACCTCTATCTACAACTGGGAAAATAGCCGGGCATCTCCTTCCCTTTGCTTTATTTCAAAGATTATAAAATTCCTCGGCTATATACCTGATTATATACCTGACAATGCTCCAGTCGTCAAGACTCTTGGAGAGAAAATAGCTACTTCTCGCCGCCTTCTTGGCTTCACTCAAAAGGAATTAGGTCATCGTTTGGGCATTAATCCAGGCACCCTTGCGCGATGGGAAAAAGATAAAAGCCAACCTTCGAAAAAAGAACAAAAAATGCTAGATAATATTTTTACTTTACTTTTTTCGGGCTGCTCCAACGCAACACGACTGCAAAACCACGTGTTCTCACCGTGCATAACACGTTAAATGTGCTCTACACTCTGTAAGCGTGAGTTCCACAGGCCCAGCTCTTTCTTCCAAGCGCGCGGCCGGATTGCCTCAAAGCCGGTATGGCGAATTCGTAGCGCCACGGTAGCGGACGACGCATTCCCGTCTATTCTATCTTGTCGTTCGATGGTAAATTGAACCGAGGTATTGCCGCTTTCTCCCTGCGGTTGATACGCGTATGAAGCTGAGGCAAGAGTCCTCCCGCCAGCGATAGGTTCGACTTTCTGATTAGCCAGGAGTGCTCGAATCTTTTTAACGTCAAACACTAAGTCGTGAAGTTTCTCGTGCAACGCTCTTGGGTAGTGCCTGATTCTTTCAATCTTGTAGTAGGCTGCGGCGGGATCGTGAAGGTTATAGACTGGTATAGGCTCGGGATACACATTTCTATCAGAAATGGTTTCAGTCTGAGCCGCCAGCTCTTTCTTGCCCAACCTGTGGAATCTTCTAAAGAAAACGTAAGAGCAGGCTGGCAGTCCCGCCCTAGATGTGTGTGCATCTAGTATCCGGGCTGCATAGTTCAAGGCGTCGCCGAAAAAGAAGCTTTCATGGCCATTCTTAAGTCTACACACAGGACCGTAATGCAGCCCGACCCGCAGGACAATCGTTCTACCACAGACATAGTTACGCTCAATGATCTGAGTCTTTATGTTTTTTTCAAACTCGCGAGTTACGGATAGATAGTAGTCGTACATGAGCTGGCAAGGATGATAGTTGTGGTCTTTGTGTTCACGACCCCCTGTCGACCAGTGGGTTGGGTGCGATGCAACGACAAAGCCGTCCCCTGTAGTGTTTACAAACACGAGTCCTGCTTGTTCGGCGAGCAGAATAGCGGAATGCAAGAAAGCACCCAAGGCGTTGGAAAGAAATGTCTGATGTTTGGTGCTGTCGGGATCGAAGTCCCGGATTTTTGTCTCATGCCATAATGTAGTCGACCCAGAGACATCGAAGAACCCTATGGCGCGCGGGTAGCGCGTCACATCGGTGTGGGACGATTCCGAAACTCTATCACTCATTGGCGTATCCTTGTAGACCACCAGATTGACTGGTGATAAAACTCCTCCCGGCTAACATTCCGCATCAGCCGCCGAGCGGGGTCAGCAAGACTCGCCTCACAAACCAGAACAAATGCTGGCTTAAGGCGCGGCACTGGCACGAGCGACAGCGAAGTCAGCTGCATGTGGGGGTTAGGCCTACTGTGAATTCCCTTTCTCTCTATAGCAGATGTGCCATACCCGGCCCGCACGACAGAGCTAACCTGCTGAAATCGCTGATAAAACAGCCAATTATCTTTGACTATTTACATATTATCACACGATTAAATCTATTTGCAAAATCGGCCAGCGATTTCAGCAGGCTGAGAGTCTTGCTAGGCATTAGATTTTTCTACTATTGAAGTATCATCCTTTGTGTTTATTCGCGATAGGCTTTGTAATGGATATTCACGTAACATCAAAAGTCTTTTTCCCAAGACTACAGCACCCCATTTTTTGCAAACCTTCACTTTATCCATTTTGCCATCGATTTCTGTTTCCATTGTCGACCAAACGTCTAAGCCTTCTTCAGATTCCTTTTTGATTATAAGCTCTCGTTCCTTCTCTGATAATCTTAGATAGGGCAAAAGCATATAGCTAGCTTTAGCAGGATAAATTAATCTATAACGACGTTTACGCATCTCGCGCCATAGAAAAGGTGCGGAAGGACCTAAAACAATACGGTCAATTTTTTTCATCAATCGCAAAGCAAAGGCAATAGCCCAAACAAGCTTAGTATAAGGGATATGAACAGGGGCTTTTTGGTCTGACCATTTTTCAGGCAATTCTTTGTGACTTATATCCCAGTTTCTTTTTTTTCGAAAACCATTTATTTCAATAAAATTGGTGAATTTCTCTGAATCGTCCTGCAAGGCTTTTATTTTCTCAGCAGCAAAATAAAAAGTGAGACGTCCTATTTTAGTTTCGGAAAGTTCTGACAAGCGAGCAATGATTTCATCTCGCATTTTTTGGGAAAGCATGTTTAGAAAAACAAGTTGTCGATTTGACATATCAGCCTTTAGATCGTCAGTTCGTAGTTTACGTCGTTCGGTAATCAAATACTTATAAAGAATCCATGTAGTTACAATCTCTCCTACCTCTTCTCTCAGATTTGAAATTAAATTATCCTTTTCCGTCCTTATAACTCGTAATCTTCTATCAACCATTTATTTTCATACCTATCTTAGGTTTATCTATACTAATAAGATTACAATTACGGCAATCTCCAACTATATAAATCTCATTTCTAGCTTGTATTTTACTTAATCATCCACTTTTCTGGTTATTGTTCTTTTCTTCTTTCCCCCTTCTTCAACCGCCGCAGAGCCTGAACAATAACCTGAGCTACTGCCTCACGCTTCGTTTTCTTCTCTGCTTCGGCAACGGGCTGAAATTGAACTTTTACTTTGTAGCCTTTTACCCTTTCCTCTTTGCTGGCCTCACCAGCAGCTTTCCTTTCCAAATAAAAGAAGAGCTCCTCCGGTTGAAAGAAGAGTAGCTTCTTTAAGTCAGACTCCTTAAATTTTTGGGTAGTAAGTTTCCTTACCTTCTTTAAGGTCTTTTTTTCAGGCGAACAGAGGATTACTTCGTCATAATTAGCCTTCAGGCACTTTTCTATATTGGAAAGTTCCTGCTCATTAGTTGAGGTTAGGGAAATCTCACAGGCAATTCTTTTCCCATTCCGTTCAAGACCAACATCAACTTTTCCCAGACCGTCAGGAGTGGGTTTTTCAATTATTGCTCGATAACCCTTCTCTTCAGCCGTCTTTTTGATTAAGGTCTGAAGATAGCGGTGTTGCTGACCACCCACTCCCTCAAGTATTTCAGCCTTTTCCTCCTTAGGGAAGACTGTCTCTTTTCTTTTGACTTTTTCCTTATCTAAGAGGATTTCGGATGATACTGGAGTTGGTTTCTTCTCTTTTTCCCGTTTCGTCTCAACTCTTTCCCTGATGAGGTGCTGTCGCTCCTTGGACATAGCATCGAGTTTTCTTCTCGGCAATAGATACTTCATGCCAAAAGGAACATCTCTCAAGAATTCTGAGTATTTCTCCTCACTCATACCCAGGACTTTCCAGGCAGGTTCGATATCCACTGTCCGAAGGGGTATGATTCCTCCTTCAATCTTGTGCTTGACATAGCAGTGCCTTGGAGAAAGATTTTGCAGCTCCTCAATCTTGCGCTCCCACTCCTCGGCTAAGCTCCAGAATATAGGGCGAAGAGAGCTCATTCTTTTAACCTCAAATCCTGAATAACCGAAACCCTCTTTGGCTAAAAGCTGTGCATCCTGGCGGTTGAGTCTAAAGTAAACCTGAATACCAGCGTTTCCCAAGATTAGACTTCTCAGCTCGGTTGAAATCTGGGCTAGAGTCTGATGGGCCATGATGAGAGAAAGGCCATATTTTCTTGCCTCGGACAGAATAACTGAGAAGGACTCACTGGCAAAGTTCTGAAACTCATCAATGTAAAGATAAAAGGGAGTTCGTTTGTTCTGGAAAACATCTGACCTGGAAAAGGCAGCCATCTGAACCTTTGCCATAAGAAGCGAACCTAAAAGGTCAGCTGACCCCTTAAGCTTTCCTTTATCCAGTTTTATAAGGAGTATCTTTCTATGATCCATTATCTCCCTTAGATTAAAAGAGCTTTTTGGATGAGAGAACATCTGCCTTATTCTCTCGTCAGAGAAGAAAGCGTTTATTTTGTTCATCACTGGCTCAATCCAGGTGACTTGCCCTCTATCTGTCAAGGCATTAAACCTCTGGAAGTACTCCTTTGCAATGGGATGGTTAACTTTCTCTAAAACAGTTTCTCTGAAGGCTCTCCTGGTCAAAAATTGAGCAAGCTCAGCCAAGGTGAGCCCTGCCTCTCCTAGAGCAATTAAAGAGTTTCGCATCAGATCTTCCATCCTCACGCCCCAAGAATCTGCCCAGATTTTCTTGAAGGCACTCACCAGTTCATTTGCTTGCTCGGCCGCTGAAACATTGCTGAGCTTGTCTAGAGGATTAAAGGTAACACTGAAATCTGGGTCCGTGGGTTCAATAAGGACGACCCTTTCTGAAATCTTTTTTTCATCCCTGGGGTCATCGTAGCAGCAGGCTAAAAACCCCTTGATGTCCTCAATTAAATCTCCATGAGGGTCAATGACTCCGAAGCCGTTTCCTTTCTCAATGTCCTGCTGGATTAAAAACTCTAAGAACTTTGTCTTCCCTGTTCCGGTGGCACCGATGACGTAGAGGTGGGTAGCTCTATCCTTCTCGGCAATCTTGGCCATCTGGAGTTCCTCTTTGTTCTCCGACCAATACCAGCCAAAATCTAAAGCGCCGGGTATCTTTTCGTGGCGAACTTTGGACTCTAAAAGATCCTCTTGCGTAGAATCTTCTGATTCTGTTTTTGTTTCTCTTTTAAGCAACTTTGTCCAAAAGCTCATTTTCGCCTCTTCAAAACGTCCAACTTCTACGAAATCCCCAAAAACCCTCTTGACTTTCTGTCTATTTTTGAAGGATCTTGATTTAAGCTCAGCAGGAGTTTTTCCACTGCTTTGAGAACAGAATGATGGCAAACTGTATTATAGGCCCTCAAATCTTGCAGGTCAAAGACATCTAAGTCGGTAATCACTTTGGGAATAAAGGAAACAAAGGGAAATACAGTCAAAAGAGCCCTGAAGAATGAAAGTCGGTAAGTAAGATACCAGACAATATCAAGGTTGTTTCCATAATCCCTTGCATTCACCAAAACCTGATAGGGTTTTAATCTGAAATGCTTATCATTTATCACCAGAAACTCTCTTTTTACCCGAAGGGCTCCTCTAATAATTCCCGGTATAAGTTCTCTTCTTTCCTTTTTGATTGATGGGACACCCGACTGTTTTAGAAAGTCCTCTGTCGCAGTGAAGATCTCCTCTGCCTTTCCCTGAGCTCCTTCTATTAGATGGCCCCAATCACCAATAATGTGATGCTTTAAGATAAGATTGGTCGTTGTCAGAGGAATACCTATAATGAGAAAGATGATGCCCCATCCGAGGAAAGCAGTGGTGAAAACAAAGAATGGGATGCCTATGATAATGAAAATAATCCCGACAACGACCAAAACAGGACCAACAAATGAAATTCGGACAATACCCGGCTTTAGGAATAAGCCTAGTTTTCTAAGTTCCTTTTTGAGGATGATGCCGCCCACAATAGTCAAGGGAATACCCCAGATGAAGTTTGCTGGTACAAAGAATCCTCCTATAATTCCCCAAATGCCAAGTAGAAAAACTATCCAACTAACTATCTTCTTCCACTTTTTCTTAAGAAAGCCTTTTAATATCTGATAGATTTCTTTTGGCTCTTCAACCATTCTCTTCTCCTTTCCCATATAGTTCTTGCTAGCTGCAGGGGATGTATTCCAGGAGAGGGGGAAGTAAAAACGAATTCTTTCGACGATGCTCCCACAGCAAGTTTTTCCCCGTGTTAACAAGGGATTTCACCGCCAGCCAGGAGCAAAGTTTTACCTATGACTTCCGTGGTTATCTTTATTCCCTTTTTTAAGTTTTGAAAAAAACCATCCTATAGTCTCTACTACAATATCTATAATATCTCTAAGACTTAAAAGAGGAAGAGAAATTCTTGAAGGATTTCTATATGTATAAGCGAATTCTGTTCTCATCCCTTTGACTACAATCTTTAGTGCTTCATATGGCATTGGTCTGTATCGCCATAAGATTAACATGCCCAATAGTGCAAAGAAACCCCCGGGGCCAGCATTTGTCAGCTTGGAAGTCAAACCATCAACTTCCATAACCCATTCAATCCTGCCCGTAAAACCTAAAATTATGATTATTAGACCGCAAATGCAGAACAACGCTCCCACGCTTATTCCCAAGACGATTCCAAAGGTATAGGCGCGTTTCATAGTTAGAATCTCACCAAGGCCTACTAGAGATTGAAGATTTTGTTTACCATTAGATTGTAAAGAGACTGGTCGACCTTTATCTCCTTTGATATTTTTATCTGTTTTTTCGTTCATAGGTTTATCGCCCCTATTTCTTGTACGTATTTCTTGCATTCTGTTTTAAACTCCCAATTATATAATTGCTTATTTTCCCTATTCTCTTTTTCCACTTTACATTCGCTGTAATTCTACAAACTTTTTTATTCTTGCTAGTACTTTATCTATTCGGCCTCTTGCAGCAGAGGTACTTCCCTTCTTCTCATCCACAGTTCTATTTCTCCTATTGACTGCCGTTGCGTAGTTATTGTTCCTTTCTCCAGTTCTTCTTCTCTTCTTTTTCTAATAGTAATTATCGTACATTTATACTGATTCACCCATATTCTTCCTTGTTTAGCCTAAAAATTGTTTGCTTAATAGAATACTTCACTATTTTTTTTAGGACAGACCAGGATATATGGTTTATATAGGATCCTCAAGAACTTCTCAGCTAATGTTTGACACTGCTATTAGTCAAGAAACTGATAAGTTGCTTTCGTTTCTCAGGCTCCAGGTTCTTTAGGAGGTAGATTGGCCCATCTGGGAGGAAATGAGTAATTCCGACATCTACAGGAGTTCTATTCTCTCTGTTCTGTTCTTTTCTCATTTATTTGACACTCATAGTATATTAGAAAAACAACAAAAGGCAAATACTTACTGTATTCCCCGATTCTTCCTTATTAACTTTTCGGCATAGCCATTATCCCCAAGGCAACAGCATCAAACATATTCTGGTGATATTTTTCTTTCCAGGCCCTATCTTGAGTTAGGTAAACTTTGAGCTCAGAGTATTTTGAAACAATTACCCCGGCTAACTCTTTCTTGCTTGCCCTGCCGTTTCCGCAGATAAATTTCTTAACCGTGCTCGGAGCATAGCCTATGACTTTGAGTCCTTTCCTTCTGCCAATTGCTTTTATCTCATCTACAAAGACGTTGAGAAGCGAGGCGCTTCGGTTGTTGGCAAAGAAGGCTTTTTCAAAAACTAGAACCTGAGGTTTAAAGTCTTTGATTAGTCTGAGAATTATCTTTTTTCCTTCTCTTAAAGTCTCATGGGGTGATCTTCTTTTCTTGGTAACCTTAACCCCGTGATAGATGAGCTTTCCCTCATCTAGAAAGGCAATGCCCATTTCTCTCGTACCAGGGTCAATGGCTAAGATTTTATGGTTATTTTTAGACATAGTGCTTTTTAAAGATAGGTAAGACAAAAGAAACCTGCCTATCTTTCATTAATGTTTATCTAATTGGTGAAAACAGACCGGGCCCAAGGCTACTGCCTCAAACATCCTGATGTAATAGGGATTTTGGTTGTCTTTCTCTTTTTTGAGTTCATGGATTAAGACCGAATATTTGGAGGTAATCATTTCGGCCAGCCTCTTTTTGTTTATTCTCTCTTCCGGAGAAAAGAAAACCTCCAGATTCTCTACGGAATACTGATAGACCTTTAGTCCTTTTCTTCTCGCAAGCTCTCTAATTCTCGACGCCAATTGTTTCAGGTTCTGAGAACTACGTGAAGAGTGAAGTCTCTTTATCGCCAAGACATTTGGTTAATATAGCTCAATGAAACTGGAGACAATTTCCTTAACCTTCTCTATTCTTTCTTTCAGTCCCTTCCCTTTGATTACTTTTACTCTCCACTCTCTTAGTTCTGGACCTTGAAAAACTGCTATCCCCAAATATCTTGAACCAGGGTTAATCCCTAAGACTGTGAGAGGTTTTTTGTGCATATTTCTTGACTAAGTAATTGAATAAAGCACCTCGACTTTTTTTGATTTTTTCAGCAGGCACTTCTTTCACTTCCCCCAAGACCTTTCTCAAAAAGAACTCAGGATATCTCTTGGAATATGAGAGGTATAAGGGTAAATTCTTATAATCATTCAAAGCCTCAACTAAATCCAAAGCTAATAGTTGCTCTCTACTTCTTGGCCTAAACCTTTTAGAGGTATTACGATTTGAATCCAAAAAAATTTTATTCTCCGTAACGGTATTATTAATATTTCTTGTTAACTTATTATTGTTAGGTTCCCTCTGGTTTACTTCTGAGTTTCCTCTAGTTGACTTCTGAGTTTCTTCTGTTTTACATCTCACCTTAAGCAGTTGATAGACACAATGATACCTACTTCTTTTCTCTATCCTGATGAGACCATTCTCTTCCAGAAGTTTAAGGGTTTTATTTATAGTAGTTCTCGAATAACCAAGAGACTCGGCAACATATTTTTGAGAAGGAAAACAGCTCTGATTTCTGTTGGCCAAGGAAGCTAGGAGATTATAGACGGCGATGCCTACGGCACGCACCATTGGTGTGTGGCTGATCACCGCCTTGTTTACCCAGTACCAATCTCCACTTATCAATTCTCTTATTTCAACCTTTTTATCGCTATTCATAGCTTAATAGAATTTCTTTTTCCAAACATGTTCACAGATCGTCTCAGCAAGAAGGCTGAGGTGTTTCCTCATTTTATCAATCTCCTTGTTTGTTAGATTTGGTCTTTTTGATATGCGCCGGTACTTCTCATAAATATCACTTTTTCTCTTATTACTCTTCGCTGTTTTGGTCATTTTCTCCTTTGCTCTTTAGAAACTCTTCTCTTCTACGGACATCAGCTTTTACCCTCTTTAGTGGGTCGATAAACAAACCATCGACCATTGTCCGGTAAAGTGCAGCCAACTTAAAAAGATTTAGAGCCTTGGGCAAAACAGCGCCTTTTTCCCAGCGGGAGATCATACTTGAACCCTTTAGTCCCAGCAGCTCTGCAACCTCTTTTTGTTTTAAACCCCTTGCTCTTCTGTATTTCCGAAGAGAGTTCGGTATGTTTTTGGAGCTGGTGTTCTTTTTACCTTTTTTCATATATAGTTTCAGAGTATCGGAGGAGTAAATCAAAACCAGAAGGGAATAATTGCCTCTTGAAGCAAATTAAGAGCTATTTTGGGGAGAAGGTGGGGAGTAAAATCAAAAAGCCACCCATTGTGGGTGATAAAGATTATTAGTGGTGGGTAAAATATCAAGGGTGATAAGGTAATTGGTACAAAGATTTTGGAGTCGATGAATTTTTTATTGAGCTTCTAATTAGCAACAAATTTTAAAACCTACTTTCGGATTTATCTAGATTTATTTGGCTAGTGGGTGGGGGATTTGCCAATAAAACAAATTATCCACTGTTATATGTGTTCTTTTATTAATCTCAATGAAAAGTTTGCTTTGTTATCTTTCTTTCTACTTCAAACCAGTAAGCAATATGACGATACTACTCGTTACAAGAGTCAATCCCACATTGAAAAGCCATCCATACGGTCTCTCTACTTTAATTAAATTATATTCTATATTACCAATAGTTGTGGCTTTTCCTGAACTATGAGAGTAGACTACATCAGCTATTTCATCAAAAATTGTCGGACAATCCGAATAACAGTCCCGCAATATTTTTTCATAAGGTGTGTTTTTTGCATTATGAATTAATACGTTCTTGAGTGTCTGTCCCCTCAATTCTGTAAACAACGTTGGTTGAAACCTGACTATAAGTTGCTTTATTGGGTGGCCAATTCGTCCACTATTGATCCTTTTAGTAACAATATCATTTTCCTCTACATCCGTGCATTTTTTAAGTATTTCTACCATCTTAGCAAGTCCTTTGTCATTCACACCCTCGATATTGCTTTCAGCCTCAAGTAGATAGGTAGCATTAGGATCTAACATAAGACGAAATTTCCCACCGTTACACTTTTTCTCCCCGTAGAAAAATTCATGCTGTTCAGTATGCGTTGAGTGATTAATTTCCACCTTTTTAACAAGTTTAAAGATGACTTCTGGTCCGGTTTTCTTTCTGAATTTTACCTTTAATGTTGCAGGACAAGGCACATAGAATTCACTTATAATAATAGGATTACCTTTCCCTGGAATTACATGTTCGGAAGACTCTTTAGATTTAATCGGTGTTTTTCTTGTATATGCCTTGGAAAAGATAGTAACCACTGTCCCTAAAACAAAAACCAAGATACCTAATCTCACCAATAAGTGATCAAGGCTTAACTGAGTCAATTGGAGTGGAATATTACCTATCCAAGCAACGAAAACATTCACTGCATAAAATATAAATTCCATGAAACGATTCCACGTAGTAGTTCTCTGATAGTATCTTCCGGAGACAAGTTTAGATAAAAATCCGATAGTTGTCAATTTATTTATATTTACTTCTTTAATAGAACTTTAATTAGAGTCCGCGTAAGTTAACATCTCGAATTATCTTTACCTTATCTACCAAATCCTCAACTAACCCCTTTATTACCACATATCGCTCCGAAAGAGTAAAACTCACTATCTGTTCAAAAACATCCTCTTTGGTGCCCTCAACAGGATAATTTTTGAGCGTTTCTTTTATTTTTTCGATGTACTCTACTCTTTAGCTCTACCCTATCTTCTTTCAAAAACTATTATTAAATCGGAAGGGGCTTTTTATCCTAGAAGGCAAATATTCCCTTCTTTTTAGTTTTGTTCCTTAGCTTAACCTAATAAATAAGATGAGGTTAAGCAAAGAAGCAATCAAGGAATTTCAGGAAATTTGGTATGAGGAATTTAAAGAAAGAATTTCAGAAGAAAAGGCCCTGGAAAAGGGAGAAAGCCTTATTTCTCTTTTTAAGATAATTTACCGACCCATACCTAAACCTAAGGAAGCTAGGGAAAGTTGTAGCAATAAAACCAATAGCAACCCTGAACACCCTTAAATTCAGGGTTTTGTTTTTGACAATGCCTCCCAGAAAGTTCTAGAATAGGAATATCCAAAGTTAACCAGTCTTAAGACTCTCAGTTAGTGTATTCTTCGCAAGAATTGGTAGCTGGACTCTTAAGGCTCAAGATTTATGCTCCGCTATTTTATCTACTGTCGGAAGTCCTCTGAGGCGGAAGACAGGCAGGTTCTCTCCATCGAATCCCAAACAAGCGAATTAAAAAAACTTGCCAAAAAATTGAATCTGAACATTGTTGAGGTGATCTCAGAATCCCGCTCGGCAAAATCACCAGGCAGACCACTTTTCAACCAAATGCTCAAAAAGATTAATCAAGGTAAAGCAGATGGCATCATCTGCTGGAAGCTGGATCGCCTTGCCCGCAATCCCATTGATGGAGGTCAGATCATCTGGATGCTCCAGCAAGGGATTATTAAGCACATCCAAACCTATGATAGGAGCTATTATCCAGAGGATAACGTCTTGCTAATGAGCCTAGAATTCGGAATGGCAAATCAGTTCATTTTAGACCTTAGCAAAAATGTTAAAAGGGGTCTTCGAACAAAAGTAGAGAAAGGGTGGCTTCCCAGTCTTGCTCCCCTTGGTTATTTGAATGATAAGTCAAAGGGAAAAGGAAAGGGAGGGATTATCAAAGACCCTGAAAGATTTGATTTAGTAAAGAAGATGTGGGAGCTAATACTTAGAGGAATTTACACTCCCCCTAAAATCTTAGAGATTGCCAATAACAAATGGGGCTTTAGAACTCGCAAAGGAAAGGTTCTTGCAAGGAGCTCCATCTACAGAATCTTTACCAGTCCTTTTTACTCTGGCTGGTTTGAGTATCCAAAAGGAAGTGGAAATTGGTATAGAGGAGCCCACGAGCCAATGATAACTCAAGAAGAATACGATAAGGTTCAGATACTTTTGGGAAGAAAAGGCAACCCAAGGCCGAAAAAGCACAATTTCGCCTTTAGGGGATTAATAAGATGTGGTGAGTGTGGAGCGATGGTAACTGCCGAGGAGAAAAATCAAACAATCTGCTCAAACTGCAAGTATAAATTCTCTTCTAATAACAGGTCAGAATGCCCAGAATGTAAGACCCCAATTGAAAAAATGGAAAAGCCAATCATTTTGAAATATGTCTACTACCACTGTACCAAGAGAAAAAACCCCAGATGTAGTCAAGGATCAATAGAGATCAAGGAACTAGAAAGACAGATTGATGAAGTCCTCTCTCAAATCCATATCTCAGAAAGATTTAAGAACTGGATAGTAAAACATCTAAAGGAAGTAAATGAGAAAGAAACACTCTCAAGGGAAACGATCCTATACTCTCAAAGAAGAGCCTACAATAATTGTCTAAAAAAGCTAAACAATCTCTTCCAGCTTAAAATCTCTCCCTTGAACAGTGAGGGAAGCTTACTTTCTGATGAGGAATACGCCAAGCAAAAAGCCGAGCTTATGAAAGAAAAGGCTCGCTTAGAAGAGATATTGAATGATACAACTGGAAGAGTTGAGAGGTGGTTAGATATTGTCGAGAAGGCCTTTAACTTTGCCTGCTATGCCAGATACTGGTTTAAAAATGGCAGCCCTGAAGAAAAAAGCCAGATTCTGCAAGTTATCGGTTCGAACCTAATTTTGAAGGACAAGAAGCTCCGTTTTCAATTGGAAAAACCCTTTCCCTCAGTAGAAGAGATGGTCAAACAGGTTCCTGAGGTGAGAGCTGGGTTCGAACCTAAGAAATCTCCCTTAAATAAAGCCAAACTCGAAGAAACTTACTCCAAAAATCCCATTCTGCGGAGAACTTTAGACGACGTTCGAACCTGGATTATGAGTCATTTAGACTCGATTGAGATTCCTCAATTTTAATATAGGCTAACTTTTATAGGGATGCAAGTTCAAAATAAAAGTTGCTCAGCAACAGGCTCTTATATCACAAATCTACAATCTTCTGAAATCTGATGTTAGAAGAGCAATTCTTGAGAGACATTATTTTACAGCAAAAGGTTCATAAAACCATCCATCTTCTGAAGTATAAATCCAGGAAACAGGTAATAATTTATGTTCCCACCCAAATTTATCAATAATGCTCACTTCAACCTGCACTTGTAGATTTTTGATCTTTTTCGGAAACTTTTTGGGTTTTGGAATATTCAGGAAGTTAGGAGGAACTTCAGTTCCAGATTCTGGATTCATATGCCAATATTTTTTTCCTCCATAGACACCAGACTCATGCTTATGAATCAAACGTTTTTTATGATATAAACTAAAAACAGTTTTAACATAACATGATAAATACTGGTGTCTATTATGAATTAAGAAATTGGCCTTCTTGAAATCCTTTTTATCGTGACCAATAATTTGGAAAAAAATGTTTGGTAGGTATGGGGAAGTGTATTTATCATAAATCTGATTCCTTCTTCTTCTAAGTTCATCTGGCTTAATCTTACAGCCCCTGGGAGGATTCTCTCTGTATGCTTCTACATGTGCATGACAGTCAAAACATAAAGGAATAGCATTCTCAAAAGAATTATCTGAGGGCTTTTTTTTGATAATATGATGAACTTCAATATTTGTTCCACATTGTTTGCCACACAAACAACAATGTCTATCGCAACATAATAATGCTTTCAGTCTGTTTTGAGGAGAAAAACTATTTCTAGACATGATTTTCAAGAATTAATTTCTCAGCCCAGTCTATTTGTGATTGATACTGCTTTATAACAATTTTCGCAGTTTCATTATTCGAATAATTTGTTGATAAGTGATCTATAATATCTCGCAAAAGTTCCAGAAGATCCTTTCTAATTGTTTTCATATCCACTGATTTATTGTCACCATTTTCTTTATCCTCTGATTCCAGCATGTGAAAATAAGACGGTTTTCAAATTTCATCTGTTTCTGAATAAGACTACGTAGTTGTTTATCTTTGTAAGCTGGGATAGTCATTTTGTTTGATTCTTCGTATTTATTTTTTTGAGAAATCCGCTTGGTCGAACTGTCGATAAATATTCTTACTGACATATTACCTTTTTTGCCATCGGAGGGCAAATTTGCCGATTTAGGCAAATATAGTGCGCAGCTTTAGACGACGTTCGAGCCTGGATTATGACTTCCTTAGATGTAGATTCTATTGATATTCCTCAATTCTAATATAAGCCAACCTTTATGAAGGTGCAAGTCGTAAAATAGAATTGCCCAATAATGGGCTTTCTGGCTCAAGTTAGCTTTTATTTTGAATAATCTTCAGAAGAACAGAAAGAAGCTGCTGGTAATATTTCTGTCTAAGTCTGTACCTACATTCGATTTGCCAAAGTGTCTTAAAGAGAGTTATGAGTCTACTTCCTTGCTCCTGGGCTTCTTGGTCAGAGATTTCTTCGCCAAATTCTTCTTTATAAATTTGTTTGAATTCCTCGATCGCCTCCTTTGATAATTGCATCTTGAGTTATTCAGTGATAGACTTTTTGGATTTTGGCGGGTTGTCCACAGGAAAGGAGGGTAAATCTGCCTTTTTAGTCAAAGATGTCCTATGGGAAGAGGGTATGCGACGATATTAGAAATTCTCTGCTAAGAGAGGAAAATTTGTCGAATTAGGAAAGTTTGACTGACAACCTCTGTCTAGAACCAAGGATTTTAGGGGAATTTGGGGATTTCTAGACTTTTAGAATGACACGGCTCGGTCAGGGATTCTAAACAAAAGGTGGGTTTATCACCCCAGGTTCTACTTGTTTGACCCAATTATCGGCAATTTCTTTAATTCTTCGCACTTCTTTAAATAACTGACTAAGATTGAAATCTTCATTCACAAAGGTAAAGGTGGTATTAGTAGGATCATAATGGCTTACAAAAACCATATTAGGAATTCTAATCATTGATTTCGGTCCAATGTTGTATGTTCCAATGTTTGCATTGACGCCCTTCTCTCGTATCCAACTCTTAAGTCTTTCATCGTAGTGTTCTAGATTATTTCGAAATTTTCTATTATGAATGATCGAAGATTCAGAAATTTTAAGAATGTCGCCGATTGATATCAGTTTTTCGTCATGTGATCTAAGTAATTTCGATACCATAGCGCAATGAGATAGAAATGAATGGATGGAAGAAAAAACTGCATCGTTACTCTTCTGAGCCTTTGGATCGATGTTTTTATATGAAAGTTCGGCGAAATGACTTTGACTCGATATTTCTCGAATAGACATCTCAATCCAAAAATTTTTTTCTGTTCTATTTTGCATAATAAGATATTTTGATTCTAACCGTATTTCTCTTTAATCTCTTTTGGTGGCTGTGTCTATGCGACCACGTTAGAAATTCTCTGTTAAGGGGTGAAAATTGCCGAATTAGACAAGTTTGGTTGCCGTAGTCAGTCTCGAACCTGTGGTTTAAAGGGAAATTTGGACCTATACCTTGCGATCTAGTGGATCATACTGCAGTTAAATTCTAGAAGGTAATAATCTCTTTTATTAAATTTGGAAACCAAATGATGCTTAGTGAGTGGGGAATTTCAGTAATTTTACCAGTTTTCTTTTCTATAATATCCCACCGGGGTTGCCCTGAAAAAACTCCAAGTAAAAGAGTTTTAGACGCACCTAAGTTTGTAGTTAGGCTACCATTTTCACCCATAGTAACATAGTCCTTAAGATGCATGAAAACAGGACTGCCACTCATCCCTCGGTGGGTTTCTACGTCCCCAAGCATAAAAGGATGTCCTTGAAAAGGAACCCCAAAAGGACTTGATAAATGGCCAATTCTTGTAATGGGTAAGTTGTTAAAGGCGTCATACCAGCCATATGGATAACCCATTACAAATATCTTTTCAAATCCTATCTTGAGACTGGAACTGTCCAACAGTTGTTCTCCAATTGTGACAAAAATAAATCTCTTTCTGTCTAGAATCAGAGGAATGCATATTATATCAATGTCTTTTTGAGGATGTTCTTTCCATGTCTTTTTCTGATCTTCAAAAAGCTCAATGGTGATCGCTTCGTTTTGCGATAAATTGTCATTGTTTATGTGAAGAATCAATTTCAATCTATCTATCTCTGGTTTTGCCTCTTCTTCTGTGAATCTTTCACCATAAATGACGTGTCTATTAGTCACTAAATAGACATTATTTTTATTATCAGAAAAGAAAAAACCCGTAGCAGAGCCGCATTCATTATCCTTAAGAAACCTTTTTATTATTGTGGTTGTAAGAAAAATTGAGTCAACTTTAGGCATATAATATCTTCTTAGAATCTTATTTACAACCTAATATAGCAGTTTTTGACTAAAGATCAAGCCGACAGGCCGGTTCAAAATAAAAATTGCCCGGTGAGGGGCATCTTGGAGGTTATCCACGCAAACGAGGGGTAAAATTGCTTTTTGAGGCAAAAAGCGGAGAACTCTAGACGAAGTTCGAACCTGGATTATGACTCACTTAGAGTCTGCTGACATTCCTCAATTCTAATATAAGCCAACTTCTACGGAAGTGCAAGTGGTGAAACAAGACTTGCCAGTAGTGACTTTAATCATTTGCTTAGGTACTATTTCTTAGCCCGAATCAAGAACCTTGCTTCCGTAAAAATAAGTTTTCCCCCTCCATCGATTCTCACCTGAAGATTTTTGAGCGTAGGTAAATATTTATCAACACTGAAGTCCTTCACAACCCAGGGAATAGCTTTAAGAAAATAGACAAGAGCACCAACATCTTTAAATTCTACCTTGCCTGACCATTCTCTGGCATCTTTGATTTGAAAACCTGCCTCCTCTACTTTCTGCTTTATTACATTGAGCGTCCAATCTTTGTATTGAGGTACTGCGTCAAACACTTGAATCAAGTCGTTGAGATTTCTTCCTCCAACTTGTTGGGTAAGAAATGTTCCTTTGTTCTGGAGTATTCGAAACACTTCCTTTGCGTTAAAAGCACTGTGCCGGTTTAATACCAAGTCAAATTCTCCGTCTGTAAAAGGTAATTTGTTTGACTCGTTAACCCCCAACACTTTTATTCCTAGTGGCTCGAGTCGCTTTCTAGCAACAGGAACATTTGGCGGCCATCCTTCTATAGCTATTGTATGTTTTGGGAATGGGCCAAGTGCTGAAAGAATCTCTCCTCCACCAGTACCCATATCGAGTACTGCTTTTGCTTTCTTCATCAATCTTTTCGCTTTCCTTTTGTAGTCCCAAGGGGGCTGTTCTTCTTTCCATCTATCTTTCAGATATGAGAAATCCCAACCAGTAAATGGTGCTTGTTCATCTTTTTTCCATTGAGAGTATAAATTATTCATAAATCAATTCTACCAAAAAATCGCCTCCTTGACGATAAAAAATTGCCCAGCGATGGGCTTTTTGATTTACTCTAATTATGAAATATTCCTATTTTTCTAAAATACGTTGCGTTGGGACCCCGCATTCTTTTTCTTCTTTAGATTGGTTCTGCTTTCTCTTAATAAATTTTTTTGTCAATTCCATAGTTATTATTTTTTACAATCTTCTTTCTAATAATTTTTTTTGATCTTCTTGCAATACTTGTTCACTAGGATTCTGCCAACCAAAAAATTGAAAGGTTTTTATTACTTTTTCAAGCGAATGAGAATCAAATTTAGCTATCAAATCATCCTTTTTGTACGTTTCAGAAAAAGGTATTTTTCCGTCATTAAAACTACATATATAAGGCGACCACAAATCCCTACCCCAATCCCAAGTAAATAATAATCTATCTTTCACATCATTTAATTCTATTATTATATCAAATTCATCGACTTCTCTATATCCATCTAGCTGAGCTAAATTAGAAGCAAAAAGATATATCTCGGTAAATCTATAAACAGTGGATACTGTTTCAAAAAATTTATTTATATCCTTAGCCTTTTCCTTATCAAAAGTAAAATCAGATTTAATCTCATTAGCTTTCTGTTGGTCAATAATATAATCTTCCTTCATAGAAAAAATATGCGCAAATTGTCCGCTTGTCATAAACTCCCAGTGTTCAATATGACCTTCAAATTTACATTCATTACTTATTATATCTTGATCAATAATTTTTATATCATTCTTATCTATGTGTGGATAATACCAACCTCGCAAACGTATTTGGTTATCTTCAATAATTTTCGCTAATTCTGAAATATTAAAACGATTAATTCTATAGAAAGCTTGAGCGGGCCGAATTATTACACGCCAATATCCTTTTTGTTTAATTATTTTTTTTATATCTTCACTCATATTTTTAATTCTTTGTCAAAGGGATTGGCTTCTTTGCCCTTAACAATTGAATAACGGCGAGTTGTTTCTTTGTTAAATTTTTTATAAGTTCGCTCAATCAATTCCTGCCATTCATACATTGTAGATATCTCTTTATTCCCGACATTTGACTTATTTCTTATATAAAGCGCACCCGTTCTTAAACCAATATTCTCATTATGAGCACGTACATTTTTATTTTTTAATTCCTGGTGTCCTAGATAAACCAACGGAAACTCTTTACTTTCTGTAACCTGAATAAATACAAATTTTTTAAAATTTTTATCTTCAATATCTAAATGTTCAAACTTTTCGACCTTACACTGAATAGGCTGGTTACCCCTACTCGTAAGATATTGGTTAATTTGATCGTGTGAATATGAATTATAATTGTTACTAGAAAGACCTACTCGTGTTCCGTCATCTTTTACCCCTATCACAATAATTCCACCACCTCGTTCATTAGACAAAGCAAAAATAGTCTCTACTATTTCAAGCATTTTCACCCTATCAGACCAAGCAACATCACCTTTGTATTCAAGATATATTTCTTCTTTGCTATGATATAGAGCGCTTTTTAAGTCTTCTGAAATATTATTGTGAGAACCCATATATTCCTCAAAAATCAAAAGTTCGAATTTGGACGTCTGGCGGCGAAAACAGGACTCGAAGTTACTTATCCCGAATGGATTAATAAGTAAACAATGGCTCACTTGGGAACGGAGTGCGACCTGCTTTCTTTATCTTACAAAGTTCGCAAGTTAAGATTTAGAGGGATCCCCGCCCTTTTTCTTTCCTTCTTTTTCTTCTGTAGGAGTTGGTCGGTAAATAATTTTGAAAAGCTCCAAGAGGTCGGTTCCCAATCTCCTGGCTTCATCGTCGCTAATCTCTTCCCCAAATTCTTCTTTGTGGATTTGTCTAGATTCCTTGATCGTCTCCCTTGATAATTGCATATTCTTTACATTATACGATTGAAAGCTTCCCGAAGATAGCGGGGACAATTTGCCTCGAAGGCCAAGTTGACTCCCCAGTTCAAAGCTTCTTGCTAGGACCCTGGAAAATCAAGAATATATGCGAATGTTGAGGGAGAAAGTGTTAGAGACCAAAAAGTTTTGCAGAAACCTAAAATTATCCCAATTATTATGGCAGGTTTCGCAAAAAATTAAACAATTCATTATCTCTGTCAGAGAGGTCTTTTTCGGTTAAATCTAATGCTACTTTAGTAGCTAATTCGGTTTTGGTTAGCTTTATCCCATCAAATTCATTCGGGTCTTTAACAAGATAAGATTTAATAATCGTATCAATGGATTTATTTGAGCTAAAAATAGCTTGCAAAATTCTCTTGGGATAATAATATTCTATTCCGTTCTTGGATAAACTTTTTATTTTACTTTCATCCCCCAGTAACTTTTTCCATTCTCTGATAATAATATCCCCTGTCGGCTTATCTGCTATCACCCAAACTTTTTCTTTGTAAACTGCTAAAGAGGTTCTATTGAATTCAAGAAATTGAGTTATGCAATTTATAGCATACTTAATATTTCCATCGCCGCCCGAACTATGAACAGCATAGTCATTCTTTGAAAGTAACTTAAGTGTTTTTGAAATAAAACTGATATCCGATCTTCCTTCTAAAATCAGTATTTTTTCGGGTAACATAAAACTTGATAGTGTATTACCCAACAAACGAAAAATAGTATTTCTTAATTCTTCGTAATCTCTAAGCTGAGAGAGTTTGATCTTATTATTTTGATTACGTTCACAAATAAAATTACGTCCTGGCACTTCGTAATCTAAAAATTGATGGGAGTGCGTAGCGATAATTATTTTTTTCTCTTCTCCTGCTTTATCTTTCAATGCCTGAAATAGATACTTCTGAAGGTACGGCTCTAAGCCCAATTCTGGTTCATCTATGCATAATATTCTTATTTTTGGGTCAAACAATCTTATGAATATCTCTAATGTTGCCCTAATACCAGAGCCTTGCTTTGTAATTGGAAAATCACTGACTTTTAATAACATGGGTGAAGCAGAATTGTCAAGACTCTCTCTTTCTTCATAAATACGGCTTGGGAAGTATTTGTTGTACCAATTCATAATTTGTTCACGGTCACGGTCGTTTAAATTAAACAGGTCTTGTAAAACTTGAAGGGGTTTTTCTGAATTATCATCTATAAATCCCCTAAATTGGTTTAAATAAGTACTCATATTATTTAAATAGGATTTGTTTTGCGCTCCCTCTCCTTTCAAAATGGTCCTATTGACATCTACCATATGAGAATTTTGTCTGAATGTTTTGATGACGGAACGTAATAGAGTTGATTTCCCAGAATTATTCCCTCCAACTATAACGAAAAAATGTTCTCCTTCGGGGAGCTCAATGGGACGATTCTCAAATTGATTTTCTTTATCTTCTATTTCCATGTCGCTGATATTTTATCACTTTTTTGCCCGAATAACAAGCTGATTTAAAATAAGAATTGCCCAGCGATGGGCTTCTTGATTTCTTAATTGTCTGGACTCCAGTTATCTGGTATATCAAGATTAAACATCCTCAACATCTCTGCTTTTTGTTTCCCTACAATAGGTGGCTTTGAGGCTCGATTTATAAAAAAAGTCATAAACTTAGACATATAGATCCAGTCCCCTGGTAGCAACATATTAACTAGAAAATGGGCCCAATCTGCAACGTACCCTGTATCTCTAATAGGATGCCAATAATTTAGGTCTTTCCATAATTGCTCAACGGAAGAAGCATCAAGTTGATTAAAGAACCTGCTATGTTTGGTAAAAGCCGGTTCAAAAAGCGGTCTGCAGAAAATTTTTTGTGGGGAATAAGTCAATCTATATTCAGCTACCAACCTCCGCGAGTATAAAATATCATAGTCTAATAAATCTAAACCTATTTGAGTATATGTATGCAAGAAATTTCTAAACCTTAATTCTTCACCACCGCATTCTTTTGAAACCTCAGCTACATTAGGTTCTTCACGTTCAACGCTTATATTGCTATTTTTATTCAAAAACTCCTGTATTGCTTTCTCTGTCTCTATTTTGTTAGTAGTGAAATAGGAAAGGCGAACTGAAGGCAAATCCTCACCAACATTGATATAAAAACCAGGAGTTGAAGATTTGAAATTAGGACTTTCTAATAATGGTTTAATCGAATTTAAACAAGTAAAGTATCCATCAATTGGTCGCAAATCTGAACATCTCAAAAATATTCTTCCGAACAAGTCTTGTGTCGTGAGATTTCCCATATTCGATTTAACTCCGATTTAGTATTCCAATTAAAAAACTACTAATACCGAAACCTGCTTACTTAATTTACTCTTTTTTGCTCGAAAAGCAAGCAGACTAAAAGTGGAGATCACCTAGTGCTGGACTTTTTTGATTTTTGGGGTTATCCACCGAAAGGGGACTAAATTTGCCTAGTAAGGTAAATGTCCCATAAATTAGACGAAGTCTGAACCTAAATTATGTCTTCACTGGACTATATCGATATTTCTAAATCTAACCTAACGCAGTATAGATGATATTCCGTAAGCTACAGAGAAAAGCTGTGTCAACTTAGTATGCCACAGAAAGTTGAAAATCAACAAGAGCGAAAACCAATCTTTCCCGGTATTACCAAGAAAAAAGTGATAATTTTTGACAAAAACCCTATTTTTGCTATCATTAAGATGGCTAATGGTGGATATCTCCAAGTGAAAAAATGTGAAAGATACGGAAAGAAAATAAAGATGGGAAAATACTGCTACTGGTGTGGTAAGTATAAAGGGTTGTGATAAGGGAGAGTGGTAAGTTGTGATTATTTTCCTTACTATTATAGGGATTTTTTGTATACTCGTTAGCATTACTTCTTTTTCTGTAGGAATTTATCTAAATTTAAAAGACGAGGATGCGAAGAATCCGGTTGATAGAGGTATGATCTTCTTTTTTACAGGGTTAGTAGCTCTTGTTATATTTTTTGGTCTATCTTCGGCTCCAGGTAAAGTTGAAATACCCTATTTTATTTTTCTATTTTTTTCAATTATAGCAGTATTTTTCTTTGCAGTTGGGGTGCTTTACTTAATTATTACCGCTCTTATTGCATTCGGGGTTATTAAGGAAGGGAAAAATAAGAAAAGGACATTTTGGGGCTCGTATGGCCGTTTTATGGGATTAATTTCTTTAGGTGCGTTCTTTCATTATTTGCCTATTTTATATTTATACTTTTTGCCCACCTTAATAAAATAAAGAAAAAGAGCATACAGATAACTAGCGTATGCTCTTTAGATTTCTTTGCTGGGGTGCCGTAGCTAATATTTTTCGTATTGTAGTTTACTTCGGAACTTATTTTTTTATCTTATTATCTTTAGATTTAATAAGGTTGTGGCGTTCAGCGTATACAAACAGAATGGACCAGATTATTAAGAGAATAACAATTACACTCATTCCTCTAAACCATTTCCCACTAAACAATTGAACATCCTCTTTCCAAAAGATAAAACCTATAATAGTTGATGGGACCGTAAGTATTATTATTAACGACCCACATAAAACTTTATCTGTAACGTATTTGTATATTTTTTTCATAGTTCTCCCTCCCTTGTCTCAGCAAAGAAAGGATTAGAATCAAAAATCTCCAAATTCTTAATTACAATCCCCTCGCCGCTCAGAGAGGGCGAACTATCTCTTTTTAAAGAGCGAAAACCTTTTACTAATGCACATCTTAATCTTTTATTTTCTGTATGTCAATATTAAAGCGAGTTTCATCAATCTTTGAGGGCCGAGAAAACTAATTTTTCTCCCCCCATCCGCTCGCAAGAATTTTCTCACTTTTTCCATTTTAGCTAGCACCCCAAGAGAGGAAAGAAAAAGGCCCTTGAAAATCCAAGAGCCTTTTTGAATTGACCTAACTTTGATTTGTTCTTAATCCTTTTTTATCTTTTAGATTCCTCTTTACTATCCTTCCTATTATCTCTAATAATAAAACCATCCAGAAAATTCTGATAATCTTTCTTAGAGGGGAATTCGTAAAGTTCCTTTAGGTATTTCTCAACGCTTCTTTGCTCCCTTTCATCTTTAACCAGAACTCCGTCTACCGCGTCTAAGGGTTTGGGTTCGCCTCTAAACTTATAGATCACACAGGTAAGCTCCCACTTCTCCAGTCTAACTAGATTATGGTTATTCCTCATTTTTTCCACTCTTTTGACCCTTTACCGTTCAAAGCGTCTCTTATAATCTGGTCCACCAGCTTCGTCATCGGGACACCCTCCGCCTTAGCTTTCTGATATAGCTTAGTAACCAGATCCTCTTCTATCTTTGGGCTGTACATTCCCTTTTCTCCTTTCAAAACTTTCTCTATATCTCTTAGGTATTCTGTGTGATAACCCTCATCTTCAAATAGACACTCAGCAATGTCCAAAGCTCGGAACCATCTCTTTCTTCGTAGGAGTTCAGGATTCATCTTCTTTCTCTCCTCCTCCTAAACCCTTGATTACTTTTTTCGCTACCCTATCCACCTTGTGGAAGTCCTTTAGGATATCTTCACTTAATCCCCAGGACTTCAGGTAAAAGACAGACTTCCTTTCAATTCCCAGAACCTTGCATACTAGGTAGGTAGTAGTTTCGGCCTGTTGTTCTTCCACCTGAGCAGGCGTTCCTCTATCCGGGTGCCTCAGCTCTTTGTGAACCCACTCGTGAATGAGCGTGCCTGTGTTTTCAGTCTTGCCCAGGTTGCTACTCAAGATTATCTCTCCGTTGTCGCTGGTTACATAGCCCCCCCATTATCACTTCTAGCGGTGTGAAAACCACAATCCAGCCGGCCTTTTCCGTTGCCCTCTTCAACTCCTCAAAGTCCATATTTGAATTTGTGGTAATACCTCTTTTGACAGGTTCTCCTTCAGTCTGAGAGATGTCAAACACTGGGACAGAGAAGAATCCTTTCAGAATTTTCGGTTGCTTCTCCTCCTCTTCTGTTTCTATCTTCTTGAACCAGGGAGCCAAAATCCAAACTGCCTTCTCTCCTTTTTTGATTGTTCTTCCCAATTCCTTCCACTTTTTATAACCGGCTACCTGAGAGCAACCTGCGAAACAAAGAATTATTTGGTTGTAGAGGCTATACTGATGGAATCTGACCATTTT
>SDBU01002432.1_pt1 | contig 24724 bp, 23 predicted proteins | sample 2277071 | NCBI WGS metagenome assembly SDBU01 (sample SAMN10397929, study PRJNA504765) | marine sediment metagenome | isolation source: marine sediment core GS08_GC12, 126 cmbsf | place: Arctic Ocean: Gakkel Ridge, Loki's castle | collected 2008
CGATCCATAGTAATACCCGTTATCTTTCACGCTTTTGAGTATATATGCGTAATACATCGAGACCGCCCCCGTTTCCCGCCCCCTTCGGGGGCAGGGACGTCTGCTTGCCCAAAGGGCAATGCGGCGCAACCGCTCCGGCATCTCTCCGGTATAAATATAATGAAAATGTATACGGTTTTTCAACCTGATAATTGTCGTGAGGAAAACTAAACCGATTTATAATAATTTAACGAATTACAAACGGGGGCCGGTTTCATCCGACCCCCGAATCATTAGGCTGGTTATTTTATGAACATGCCGCCCCGATGCTAATCTCCGATGGCATACTTACTGAAGTGATCGATATCAAAACTCGCCACGCCGCCCGAGACGGCGCTGGAACCCCGGAATACCCACCTTTTCAAATCGGGATCATAGTAATACAGTTTGGCCGAGGATGCCTTTGAGTTCAACTCCGCTATCTCGAATTCGAGTACCGCCGATACGCTGAATACCAAACCGTCGGGACCGAAATCGAAAACTATCATATCCTTGCCAAGTATCTTTTCTCTCGATGATTTTACGGTAATCTCAGTACTGGCGCTAAGAGCCGCGGGCTCGACAGTAAACAGATGCAGATAGCCCTCGCGCTGAATCTCAATTACTCCGCCGGCGTCTTTATCGATAAGCTCGGAATCGTTAACAACCGATGGATCCAATGATCCACCTGAAGCTCCGCTGGCAAGCAGCTTATCCATAACGACGTTTTGCGGTAGATTCGGCTCTAACGGCGAATTGTTGGAACACCCGGATATTACTAATACGCTCGCTAGCAATAACAATCCGCTGATCAGAGATATACCCTTTAGCCTTTTTCTCATCCTAACTCCTCCTTGAGAATTTTTATTTTTTTTAGTTTCAATATATATTCGTATGTCGCCAACTTAATACGCAGAACACCGGCCTATCGACCCTGATTTTTTATAACTTCATATGATGATGCATCTTAGATAGACTTGCCAGGGCCGCATTCTCAGTAAAACAGATAGAAATCTAACGGGTTTCCCCCACGGTTATTGGAACAATCCCATATTTTACTGACTTTTTGGAGCTGTTTTTACAAAGCGGATGAGGATTTATCGGCAATCATTCAGGATGTGGTTGAACAGGAAAAAGTCTACTTCCCTACCTCTAACATACGCTCGAGAGAGAGCCTGGCATCGGCCTTTATATCGTCGGGGACAACAATTCTGTTAGCGTCGTCAGGGTTCTCGAGAGTAAAACAAAGATCGGCCAACGATGTTCTGAACATATTAGAACAGATGGGGCAGGTATCTTCGGAAAGCTCGAATATCTTTTTATCGGGATTATCGACCGCAAGCCTGTGAATCAAATTCAATTCCGTACCGATAGCGATAATCGAACCCGGAGCGGCGTTTTCTACATATTTGACGATAAATGACGTCGAACCGACCGCGTCGGCTTTATCAACAACCTCCCGAGTACATTCGGGATGAACAACAATTTTCGCGTTCGGTTCGGTTTCGCGTAAACGATCGATATCCTCCGTTTTGAACTTAGTATGGACATAGCAATTACCGCTCCAAAGGATAGCCCTGGCGTTTTCGATTTCGTCGTCGGTTAATCCTCCATTGTTTTTTTCGCGATCGTAAAGAACGACTTTTTCTTCCGGTACCCCGAATTTCGCGGCTGTATTTCTACCGAGATGTTGATCCGGAAAGAAAAACAGCTTGTCGCCCCGGTCAAACGACCACCTGAAAGCGGCATCGGCGCTGGTGGAGGTGCAGATCAATCCTCCATTCCTTCCGGTAAACGCCTTTAGTTCGGCTGAGGAGTTCATATATGAGACCGGGATTATCTTATCATCGCCGATTTTTTTCAAAATGGAATCCCATGCTTTATAAACTTGATCGGCCGGGGCCATATCGGCCATAGGACAGCCGGCGTCGGGATTGGGAAGATACACTTTTTGATTCGGAGCGGATAGAATATCGGCCGCCTCGGCCATGAACATCACTCCGCAGAATACGATGATTTCGGCTTCGCGAGATTCTCCGGCCAGTTTCGCCAGACCGTAGGAGTCTCCCACGTGGTCTCCTGACCGGACTATATCCAACCGTTGATAATGATGAGTTAATATGAGAAGTTTTTCCGCGAGTTCATCCCTTTTAGCCCGAATCCTCGCTGACAATTCGTTCTCATCGGCGACCCTGTACTCGTCGGGAAGGGTCGATATCCCGGGCGCCATTACATCTCCTGCAGAAAATAAGCGTCGATCTCTTTCTGGATCAAAGCCTCGTGTTTTTTCTCCTCCTCCGCCAGAAACTCAAACATCTTCTTGGCGGCGGGGTGAACCATAATCTCCGCGCATTTCTCGTAGAATTTCCGGGCTTTTTGCTCCTGCGCCAGAGCCAGCCTGGCCGCTTCCGCCGGCGACGTATTTCTATCGACTTTTAACTCCAAATTGCCTTCGCTGTCGCTTTTCTCGGGCATTATCGTTCCCTTTCACCATCTGAATCCAAAATGTTTTATCACCAACGAAATAGTCAGTCTAGTTTGTTATTATTCAAACTCCTCGAAATCAGCGCTCGGGGCGCCGCATACGGGGCAGATCTCCGGCGGCTCCTCGCCCTCGTGAATATGGCCGCATATCAAGCAGATCCACTTCTTCATCATTCCTCCATCATGGACGAATCACCCATGGAAAACCAGTACATATCTCCGGTTAACGCCGATTTCTCGGCCACAAGGAAATTGTAATGACCGTCCTCCTCCTTTTCCAATTGTTCGAACATTCTCTTGGTTTTCGGATCGGCCGTCAGCGACGCTCCATGATGATAAAATTTCGCCGCTATCAACTCCGCCTCTATTGCCATATCCAGGATCTGCAATAACTGTGATTTATCGTTGATGTCCATAGAGGCGATAGCCTTAACGATATCGGGTATGCCCTTCTCCGGAAGATCCGTGGGCGGTTTACCGAGGGTCTTTTTATACAGTTCGACAATCAAACGCTCATGCCTGATTTCATCGTCGGCAAGAGATTTGAGCTTGATTTTTATTTCGGGATGATCCACCTTTTCGGACAGCTCCGTGTAAAATTTCCTGCCCTGAATCTCGGTTTTCACCGCCAGCCCGAGTACTTCTTCGATTGTCATATCTTCGATTTTCAAGTCGATCTTCTCCTTTTGCCATCGGCGTTTAGCCCCATGCCGCTTTTCGCCGTAATATTAGAGCGTATCGGCTTATAGTCAAGTAAAAGCATAAAGATTGGCTCCTTTAAATGGGGCTTATTCGGGCGGGAAACTTGCCATGACGCATACGCGGTGCGCCAATTATCCGTTGGCGGACGAGGACGTCCACCAACCACGAAAAATTGATATATTTGAAATGATAATTACTTTCGTAGGGGCGAGGTTACCTCGCCTGTAAACCCAATACCGTCATTAGGAGGAGTCTCGCGCTGAAAGCGAGGGACGACGTGACAATCTTTCGGGCCTGAGAATGGATCGTTACGTCGTCTCACTTCGTTCGACTCCTCACGATGACTATTTCCATGGTTGTGTCACATTGCAGGTTGGGGGTTTTCTTGATGCGGCAGGATGGAGTTAATGCGTCAGGATGGAGTCCATTGGTACGGACGACATCCTGATGCTCGGAGTATCAGGATGTCGTTTCACTCCATCCTGACACACCACCCTAAACTGATCCCCGACGATTTCTCCCACGAGAGAGCGGATCGGGTCAGGGAATTGGAGAGGTGGAAAAAGCTGATCGAATCGTTGGAGGATAAAACCGACGATTTCTACGGCTATTTCAATAATCATTATTCCGGCCACTCCCCCACTACGGCAATGCGGTTTAAGGGGATGATGGGATAGCAGCACGGATTCTTCAGCCCCAAACGAGTTTGGGATTGGCACCCGAACGTCATCCTGAGTCCCTCGCTTTCAGCGCGGGACTCACAATGACGATCCTTCTTTTGGTAGGTATAGATTGCTTCGTCGTCCCGCAAGGCGGGACTCCTCGCAAAGACACAGAGGAAAAGTACTCGTTCGGGCGGGTGGCATGCTTTTACTCCGACCGGTGGTCGGAGGATAAGCATGCTCCATGATCGAGGATATCATGCTTATCCCGATATAATCGGGGAAAGCATGCCACCCGATTCAAAGAAACATCTACAACGGTATATTCCCGTGCTTTTTCGGCGGGTTTTTATCACGTTTGTTTTCAAGCATGCGCAAAGCTCGAATCAGACGCGGCCGGGTGTTCTCCGGCATGATGACATCATCGATATAACCCCGCTCGGCGGCCTTAAAGGGCGAGGCGAACATTCGCCGATACTCCTCCTCTTTCTGTTTCAACAAGGCCTCGGGATCGTCGGACGCCGCTATCTCTTTTTTGAAAATAATCTCCACCGCTCCCTTAGGGCCCATAACCGCTATTTCGGCGGTGGGCCAGGCGTAGTTGATATCACCGCGGATATGTTTCGATGACATAACGTCGTACGCCCCGCCGTACGCCTTGCGGGTGATGACGGTCAGCTTGGGAACGGTCGCCTCGCAATAGGCATAAAGGAGTTTCGCGCCATGTTTGATTATACCGCCATGCTCCTGCACGGTACCGGGGAGAAAACCGGGGACGTCCTCGAATGTCACCAGCGGGATATTGAAACAATCGCAAAATCGCACGAATCGCGCGCCTTTAATAGAACTGTCGATATCGAGCACTCCGGCCAGGTGCGCCGGCTGGTTGGCGATCACTCCTATCGGCTTGCCGCCGAGCCGGGCGAATCCGACGACGATATTCATGGCATAATCGGCGTGCACCTCCAAAAAATCGCCGTCATCGATAACGCGGGTAATGACATCCTTAATGTCATACGGCTTATTCGGGTTTTCCGGGACGATTGAATTCAAAGACTCGTCGGTTCTATCTATTGGATCGCTCGGTTCGATCTCCGGCGGGTCTTCCATATTGTTCGACGGTATAAAGCTCATGAGGTTCCGTGTTTTCAGTAAGGCCTCGGCCTCGTTCTCACAGGCGAAATGGGAGACTCCCGATTTCGACGAGTGAACGTCAGCGCCGCCCAGTTCGTCAAGGGTGACATCCTCATGGGTGACAGTCTTCACCACGTTCGGTCCGGTAACGAACATAAACGATGTTCCCTTGACCATGACCGTAAAGTCGGTGATGGCCGGCGAATAAACCGCTCCTCCCGCGCAGGGCCCGAGAATTACGGATATTTGAGGGACGACGCCGGATGCCAGAGTATTCTTCAAGAAAATATCGGCGTAACCGCCAAGGGATACCACACCCTCCTGAATGCGAGCCCCGCCGGAATCGTTAAGCCCGATAACCGGCGCGCCGACCTTCATGGCCGCGTCCATAATCTTGCAGATCTTCTCGGCGAACGCCTCCGAGAGGGTGCCTCCGAAAACCGTAAAGTCTTGTGAAAAAACGAATACCAGTCTGCCTTCGATAGTACCGTACCCTGTAACCACACCGTCGCCCAGATATTTTTCTTTCTCCAGACCGAATTCCTTGGTGCGATGGGTGACGAACATATCGAATTCCTCGAAAGAACCGTCATCCAATAAAAGATCGAGCCGTTCCCTGGCCGTAAGTTTGCCTTTTTTATGCTGAGAATCGATACGTTTTTGCCCGCCGCCGAGCTTGGCGGTCTCGCGCATCTCTTTCAGCTTTTTTAGCTTTTCCTCGAGTTCCAAAATTTATCTCCTAACAAGGGAGTTTATTTTTCCCTAAGCCTTCAACGATTATTCATGGCGTAAACTTACAACGGCAGCTTCGTCTTGTAAGTCTATTTTTTCGATCCAACTCCAAATATATTCGTAATCCAGATTTCCCGGAAAAAGCCTTAACAAATCAGATATATCTTTCGAGTGTTTCTTATACCCTGATTCTTTTAGCCAAACCAGCTTGATAAGCAAAGTATCTTCCGGGGTAGAAAAATAGAATTCCCTGTCATCGACCTTATGTTTTTGCCTTCTGGCGAATCTCGAAATATCGAATTCGGAATCGGTAAGAATCCAGCAATCTATTTTAAATCCGGTATCATTATGAATGAGGTTAAACATCGTTTTATTAGCTAACGCGTCATTTATTCCCTCTTCTGAAATATAGTATTCATCTATAACTTCCTTGTAAAGTAACAATGCGGACTTGAGTCTTATATCGACTACGAGATCGATATCGTGGGTCATCCGAGGTTTACTATAGAACATCGAGGCAACCGATCCGGAAATCATATATTCGATTTTATTTTTATCGAATATGTTGAGTATTTTCAGAACAGCCGGATCCTGAATCACCCGTGAAACCTCTCGATCATCTTTTTTTTAATCTCCTCGTCGCTTATACCGGGGAAATACTCTCTAATGGATGATTCGACAACTTTGCGCGCAAAAAGGTATAAATCATAAGCTATACGCAGCTTCTGCTCCCCGGACATGGAACGATAGATTTCGTCTCGTTTCGCTTCGGCTTCGTCGGTAAATTTACTCATACCAATCCGTCAACCGGCTTACCATAATATTCGACATAGCCTACATTGTCGGGTTTTTCTCCCGCCTGCGGCGGGATCAGAACCCGACTACAAATTTCACTCCACCTTCACCGCTTTTATCCTGCCTCGATCCCCTTCTTTGAACCTGGCGAACTTCATATCGATATCATGATCGAAGGCGATGATCCAATCCTCTTTTAGCATCTTCTCATTCAGCCAACGCTTCTTCTCCATGGTGGTCAATGGATCGAGATCCACCGCCGCGACGTAAGGCACCCTGATATGCGCCGATGTCGGCATGATATCGGCGGGATAGATCACTCTCTCCCCGCCTCCATCCACCATAACCGCCTGGGAACCAGGGGTATGCCCGCCGGTGACCGAGACCGAAACACCTTTGAATATCTCGGTGTCGCCGTCGATAAGTTCGAGCTTGCCGGATTCCTCGAATATTCGCAATTTATCGACAAGGTAGGTTGCGGCGGTACGCTCGTTAGGATTCATAGCGTCCTGCCACTCTCGTTTTTGTATATATATTTTCGCGTTGGGGAATCGCAATTCCGGCTTGCCGTCGGAACCCATGCGCAGCGCTCCCATGGCATGATCGGCATGAGCGTGAGTGAGTATTACGACGGTTATATCATCGGCGGTTAAGCCGCGGGCTTGTAATTCATCATCCCAACGCGTTGATCCGGCCAGAGCGTACATTTTCAACTCTCTCTCATTCAAAACATCGCCGAATCCCGTATCCACTACTATATTTTCGGAGCCGGTTCGAATAAGCATCGGGTTGAGATCGAGACGGATGAGGTTGTTCTGATCGGATTCGAAGAATTTCCCCCAGATTACTTTCGGGATAACGCCGAACATAGCGCCGCCGTCAAGATGGAAATAGTTTTCCAATATCGAATGAATTTCTACATCGCCCAGCTTCATGCGATCTCCTTAAAAGAAACGGGGCCTTTGAAAGACCCCGGATAGATTACCTTAAATAACTGCCGGCGATTACGAGCCGCTGAATCTCCGATGTTCCCTCGTAGATCTCCATAATTCTCTGATCGCGATAGAGCTTTTCGATTATGGAGAACTCGCCGATATACCCGTGCCCGGCATGGATCTGCATGGCCCTATCGACACAGAATTTCGCAGTTTCGGAACAATAGAGTTTCGCCTGCGCCGCCTCTATCGTGAACTTTTCACCTTTATCTTGAAGCTGAGCCGATTTGTAGGTTAACAACCGGGCGGCCTCGACCTGGGTGGACATATCGGCGATCATCCATTGAATAGCCTGGAACTTGGCGATGGGGGAACCGAAACATACCCTTTTTTTGGCGTAGCTGATCGACTCGTCGAGAGCCCGCTGCGCAATACCTAATCCCTGGGCGGCCACGCCGACCCTGGCGCCGTCTAATGTGTTCATGGCGATTTTGAATCCTTTGCCGACCTGCCCCAACAGGTTTTCTTTCGGTACGCGAAGATTATCGAACCACATACGCGCGGTAGTTGCGGCGCGCATCCCCATTTTCTTTTTCAACGTTCGCACCTTCAAACCGGGAATGAGCTTTCCGTCTTTTTTGGTCTCGACTATAATGGTCGATATTCTCCTCGACGCTTTAGCCTCAATGCTACCTTCGATTTTCAGAAACAGGACGATAATATCGGCGACGTCGCCATGCATAATGAATATCTTCTCGCCATTAATCACAAAATTATCGCCATCCAAACGGGCCGTCGTTTTCTGGTTGACAGCGTCGGAGCCGGCTTCCGGTTCGGTTAACGCGAAAGACGAGATCCATTCCCCTGATGCGCATTTAGCGACATATTTCTTCTTTTGCTCATCGGTGCCGAACGTGTATAAGGGATAAGTAGCTAATTGGGCGACAGAGTTAAGCAGGCAGATAGCGGGATCGTAATAGCACAATTCCTCGAGCAAAGTAATATATTCGAGGGCCGATACTCCGCTTCCGCCAAATTCTTTGGGCATATTTAATCCTATAAACCCCTCTTTACCCAGTTTCCTGAAAATGTCGAACGCGAAACGATCGGGATCGTCGCGATGATCTAATTCCTTCCATATCGGCTCGATATGCTCTTTGGCGAATTTCGCCACTCTGTCCCGTATCGGCTGCTGACATTCATCTGCATTGTATCTCAAAACGCTCCCTCACTTTATAAAAGTTTAAATCAGATTATTTTCTCGTCTTTTTTGTTTCCGGGCAAGGTGGCGTTGAGATAGTCGATAATATCCTGGGTGGTCGCGCCCGGCGTAAACAATTCCCCCACCCCCATTTCTTTCAACTGCTTTACCTCGCTTTCAGCGATTATTCCGCCTCCGAAAAGCAAAATATGGGAAGCGCCAAGTTCTTTCATGCTCTTCAAGACCATTGGAAACAGGGTCATATGGGCGCCCGAAAGTATCGATAAGCCGACAGCGTCCACATCCTCCTGGACCGCGGCGCCGGAGATCTGCTCCGGAGTCTGCCTCAATCCAGTATAAATAACCTCGAATCCAGCATCGCGCAAGGCGGCGGCGATCACCTTAATTCCGCGATCGTGACCGTCAAGACCCGGCTTTGCCAACAAGATTCTGTATTTTCGATTCATAAACGCCCCTATCCTGCAAAAATCCTCAACTCATCAGTTTATGAATATAATATCTTGAGTCGTAATATGCAACCTCGTCCGCAATAGGATAAAAAAAAGGAGCCGCAGGGCTCCCGCGATAAATGCCGCCTTTATCTCAACCCGGCCCTATTCCGTATTCACCGCCGTCTTTCACGGATATAGTGTTGTCACCGTTGATGATAAAGCTTGCCGTGTTTTCGAAAAGGGGCTGTCCGGGATTATCAGGATCGCTCACCCTTGCCTGGAATTTTACCCGGACTTGATCACCGCCGGGAAAAGTATCCGTATCGCCGCCGTCAAGTAAATTGTACAATCTACGGCTTTGATTCGGATAAACAGCAATATTCAAAATCGTATTGAATTCGCGATCCCCTCGCTTCTGCGTGAATTCGGTGAGATTGATCGAAACCGAAGATTCGTTATAAACCGATATTTTCCCCTGACTATAAGTGTATGGTGCGTTAGGCTTTTTATCTCCGGAACAGCCCGCGACAACCAGCGCGATCGACATCAGTAAGATCTTAATCCTCATTAGCTTAAATTTAATAAAATCACGGTCTACATGTCAAGATCCAAAAACGGCCGGCGGCCGGTCCTCCCCCTTTATCCGAATTGACACCGCCCTCTCCCCTGTGCTATCTTTCTATCCATGACGGTCGGGCCGGACATCAGGAAGCGCGCGAAGGAGCTTCGGGAGCTTTTGGAATACCACAATCACCGCTACTACGTCCTCGATACCCCGAAGATCTCCGATGCTGAGTACGACGAGTTATTCGATGAGCTGATCAGGCTCGAATCGGAATATCCCGATCTTCGAACCCCCGATTCCCCGACTCAACGCGTAGGGGCGACGCCGCTGGATAAATTTCCGTCGAAAAAACACTCGCTTCCGATGCTTTCACTTAACAAGGCTATGACGTCTGAGGATTTTCACGACTTCAATCGTCGAATAGACGGCCTGATCGCCGGAGAGGGCGAAATCGCATATACAGTCGAGCCCAAATACGACGGACTGGCGGTCGAACTCATCTACAAGAACGGCCTGTTCGTTTCCGGCTCCACCCGCGGCGACGGTATCACCGGTGAGGAGGTTACCGAGAATCTGCGGACTGTCGGCTCGATACCGCTCAAACTTCGGTCGGAGCCTCCCCCTAAATTGCTGGAGGTTCGCGGTGAGGTGATTATCTATAAAAGCGATTTCAATGAATTCAACAAACAACGTTCTGAATCGGGCGATGAGATGTTCGCCAATCCCCGCAATATGGCCGCGGGATCGCTTCGCCAGCTTGATTCGAAAATAACCGCGTCGAGGCCTCTCAGGTTTATCGCTTACGGTATCGGGTTGGTTGAGGGGACCTCTTTCGACGGCCATCATGAGACATTGAAATATCTCGAATCGGCCGGGTTTAGAATCAGCGAGAATTTTGAGAAGTTCGGCAATGTCGATGATGTCACTCGTTACTATGATAAGATATTGTCATTGAGGAACGATCTCCCTTACGATATCGATGGTATCGTCGTCAAAGTCGATTCATATCATCAGCAACAGATCGCCGGGGAACTCTCTCGCTCTCCGCGCTGGGCGGTGGCCTGGAAATTCCCGCCCATGCGGAAAACCACGATTGTTGAAGATATCGATATCCAGGTTGGCCGGACCGGCGCGCTGACCCCAGTTGCTCATCTCAAACCGGTGCGAGTCGGGGGCGTAACCGTCTCTCGGGCGACTTTGCACAACGAAGACGAGGTCAAACGCAAGGATGTGCGGATCGGCGATACTGTATTGGTTCAGAGAGCTGGCGATGTCATCCCCGAAATCGTCATGGTCATCAAAGATAAGCGGACCGGCAACGAGCCGGAGTTTGTCATGCCGGATTTATGCCCGTCGTGCGGGTCGAAGGTCGAACGGGTCGGTGATGAGGCCGCGGTTCGATGCATGTCGCTGTACTGCCCCGCCCAGCTTGTGGAACGGATATTCCATTTTACGTCGAGAGGGGCAATGGATATCGAAGGACTCGGTTATAGAACCGTGGAAGCTTTAATAGAGAAGGGGTTCATAAAGGATGTCGCCGATCTTTACGCTCTGCCCGAAAAAAGGGCTGAGATTATCGGCATGGAGCGGATGGGTGAGAAGTCGTTCGACAATCTCGTTGCCGGGCTGGAGGAATCGAAAAGCAGGGAGCTATCGCGAATCATATTCGGGCTGGGAATATTCGGAGTGGGCGCGAATACGGCCGGTTTGTTATCGTCGCATTATGGTTCGATTGAAAAGCTGATCGCGGCTGCGGAGGATGATCTTCAGCGGGTCGAGGGTATCGGGCCGATAGTAGCTCATTCGGTCCGGGCGTTTTTTGACGATAAAAGCAATCTCGAGATTCTCGAAAAACTGAAAAATTCGGGCGTAATATTCCCGGAAACGAAAGTCATCTCGAAAGACGGCCCTCTTTCGGGCAAGACATTTGTGGTTACCGGTACTTTATCCGACCTTTCACGAACAGAGGCTCAGAAAGAGATCGAGAAACTCGGCGGCAAGGTTACATCGTCGGTGTCCAAAAAGACCGATTACGTGGTAGCGGGCGAAAGTCCGGGGAGCAAGCTCGATAAGGCTCAAAAGCTGGGCGTGGCTGTTTTAAACGAAACCGAGTTTTTAAAATTGATCGGCGATGTATAAATCGGAAGAATATAAAAATGTTGAATCTCGATATTTATTGTGCTATTAAAGAAAATGATCCGGATCGATATGTTCGGTCGATAACTTAAATATCCGCGAGGTGATTATGCCTGCCAATAAAGATATCGCGTTACAGACGATAATGATGCCGATTCTGGCCGTGGCCGCGGCGACAGCGTTTTTCTACTACGCCAGCCCGATCCTGATACCGATCGTCATGGCAACAGCTTTGACTTATCTCCTTCTGCCCATTGTCGACATTTTAAAACGGTTCAAGATACCGCATACGGGCGCGGTCGCTATTGTCATGGTTGTGGTCCTGGGAATTTTCGTGCTTCTGGTGATTTTGCTTATCGGCCAGTTGGGCGATCTGGCCTCGGCTATGCCGCAATATAAAACCAAAATCGAGGGAGCGTTGAATACGTTGCAGGAGTATGTCGGCGAATACCTGGTTTATCTTCCCGGCGATCTCGGTAAAACCGAGGACCTGAATGTCGATATGTCGCAGATACAGCAGGCCGGACGGTATATATTCAAAGGTCTCGGCTCGATAACCGGTTTCGCGTTGAGTTCGCTTCTGATATTTTTCCTCACCCTGTTCATGCTTATGGATTCGGAGCTGTTTCAGAAGAAACTGCGAATGATTTTCGGGGAAAAGCAGTCAGCGGCTACCGAGGGAATTCTGACCGAAATCAACAGACAGCTCAAAGGGTTTATAGTAGTCAAATTTTCAGTAGCTGTGGGATTGGCAATTGTCGTGACCATCGGCCTTTTGTTATTCAAGGTTAAGTACGCCTATATCTGGGGGCCCCTGGTGGGCTTTATGAACCTGATTCCGTATATCGGTTCCATTGTCAGCGCTATCCCCCCTATCATAGTGGCCGGCATACAACATAATTCGATCATGTATATGGTTTATGTGGCGATATTTTTCTTGGCCATTCAGTTTATAGAGGGGAATATTCTCACCCCGCGTTTAACCTCCGGCTCGGTCGATATGAATACGCTGGCGATACTTCTGTCGGCCATGTACTGGGGATGGTTATGGGGATTTATCGGGATAATTCTGGCTGTACCGATAACCGCCGCTATCAAAGTAGTCTGCGATCATGTGGAACCGCTCAAGCCGATCGGGACGATGCTGGGGACGGGGCGGGCGGGGTGAAAGCAATGACGCCGGATTATTGCCATAAACAAGAGATGATGTTTCTGTTCTCGTTTATCGCGGTTATTTTCTCCAGCAGCATTACAGCCTTTTCTTCGGACGGTGAACCCGTAATAGAATACGGAGTTTTCACGATAACGGATATTGATAGCGTAAATTCTATAATACCGAAAGAAATATCACCTACAATTGATAATGTTATTTTGACCATTGAAGAGAATTCTGAGTCTTTCGATGAGTATTTTGAAGCCCTGAACGATTCTCAGCATGTAAATTACTACTTCTACAAAAGATTGTTCGAGAGCTATTTCCAAAGCAATTACGGCATCAACAACAAAAGCGTCGCCACGGACTTAATCGAAATATTCGATGGATATTTTCGTCTTTCGAAAGATACGATAAACATATTCCAGAAAAGTGAGTTCACCGAAGGATACAAATTGTTTAACAAGAGTCAAAAGCGGATCATATTTACTTTCAAGGACATTATAGGAAGCAACGAAAACATATCGTCAATAGCCCTCATAAGATGTTGCGAAGTGCTGTTGGATGTAAAACGAAATAGAATAACAGTGGATAATGCGAGCATACTAGAGGAAGAGCTTATTATAAGGATGGGATCCCCAGGTATATTGGCTAGTAATATGAAAAAATATGATGGAATTAAGGTAGCCATAATTCACTATGATGAAAAGCATATAGGATTCCTATACCCTCATTTTTATGGGCAAGATTTCGTTTTTACTATTTGGACGTCTATTACCAGGTAAAGGCCCAATATATTAAACTTCTGCATGCAATATGTAAATCCATCATGGCCGACACCTAGGTCGGCCGCTACAACAGCGATTCCTTGTTGCGTCAGGATGGAATCCCATCGTTTACGGGATGACATCCTGATGCTTGGAGTGTCAGGATGTCGCTTCACTCCATCCTGACACATCACGATAAAATACCGTTTAAACCAGACTATTTACCCTTGACTTGAAAGACGGTATCTACTCATTATTAAAAATCGTACAAAAATAAAGGCCGCCAGGTACGGAGACCTGACGGCACTTAGGATTTTACAATCATCAAAACTTTCTACAACCGCGCCGCGACCGCCTCTGCTAACTCCAATGACGTATTGGAACCACCCATATCATAGGTGCGGACTTTGCCGTCTTTGATAACGAACGCGATAGCGTTCTCCAACGCGGCGGCCTTATCCATCTCCCCCAACCAGTCGAACATCAGTTTGACAGTCAAAAGCATGGCCGTAGGATTGACCTTGTATTGCCCTGCGTATTTGGGAGCGGAACCGTGAGTCGGCTCGAAAACAGCGTAATCATCGCCGATATTCCCCGAACTGGCGAAACCCAATCCGCCAACGAGCTGGGCGGCCAGATCCGATACGATATCACCGAACATATTCGAGGTAACCAGCACCGAATAATCCTGCGGATTTTTCACCAGCCACATACACATAGCGTCGATATTGGTCTCCCAGAGCGGGATATCGGGGTAATCTTTGGCGACCTTGCGGGCCGTGCGGATCATAAGCCCCGATGTCTCGCGGATGACATTCGGCTTTTCGATTACCGTCACGGAGCTTTTGCCGTGTTTTTTCGCGTATTCGAACGCCGCTCGAACGATGTTTTCAGAAGCTCCTTCGGTAATGATCCTGCATGAGACAGCGGTTTTATCACCGGGTGACCAATCGAATCGGGCCATCTTCTTGCTGTATTTTTTTAAGGATTCACGAAGCTCGTCGGGAAGCGGGAAAAACTCAACGCCCGAGTAGAGGTCTTCCGTATTCTCCCGGAAGACGGTCAAATCGATATCGTCTTTGTAATTGAGCGAATTTCCCGCGTAGGCTTTGCACGGACGGAGATTCGTTCTGAGATTAAATCGCTGGCGAAGACCGACTATAGGCGAGGAATAGACATGCCCCTTACCTTGCAGTTCGGGAACGAGTTCTTTTTCGGCCTCTTCTTTCGGTTTCGATGTTATAGCCCCGAAAAGAGCGCAATCGGTATTTTTTAGTATTTTAATGGTTCTATCGGGAAGAGGATTCGCCTCCGCCCGCCAGAATTCCCAGCCTATATCGGCATGAATATACTCCGCGTCGAGTTTGATTTTATCCAATACAATCCGGGCGGCTTCCATAACATCATTTCCGACACCATCGCCCGGCATCCACGCTATCTTGTACTTTGCCACTTTTTATCTCCTCTAAGTTGAAGGCATTGATTTTCGGCATAATCTACATTATTAAGACTCGCGGTCAATGGAAAAATGAGCTTTGCGAGATTTATCGAAACACGATAAACGTCAGGATGTCGTCCCGGTAATGACGGGGCATCCATCCTGACGCATGAAAACGTCGGGATGCCATTTCCGTTCCATCCTGACGTATGAAAATAGAATTCGCGTAAAAAAGGCCGCCAGGTACGGAGACCTGACGGCATTCGATAGTATTTCGACCTATTATCTCTACAATCTAATTCTCAATGTGAACCTGTGGGTATTCCCCAGATCGTTCTTCATGGGCACAAAGGCGTAATCGAAAAGGTAGTTGCGATAGGCAATTCCAGCCCCGACCGAAATCGATCTGGAATCGTAGCCGAAATTTCCACCGGCTCGTAAGTAAGCGAGGTTTTGATAATTGTATTCACCGCCGATATTGAGCTTGGAGCTTTTATCGCCCCATTCCGGTTTGATGAAATCGGCCGCTACGATAATTCCCGGAAACGACTCCCCGGTACGATATGAAGCTCCGAGCCTGATCTCCCGCGGAAGATCGAAAGCTGTATGGATAAATTTCGGTTTGGTGCCGAGATTCCTTAACGACGTACCCAGCGAGATATTGGGCGTAAGATTGTAGAAACCGCCGAGGTCGACAGCGAAAGCCGCGGCATCCTCGAGATCGATCTTTTCATAAGCGAATTTAACCGCGTTCCCGATAGATAATTTATCAGCGACAGGCATCCCCCAATAAAAGGAGGCGATAAAATTATGCTCATCGAAAATACCCAGCGGATCTCCAGTCGGAGTTTGCCCCCGGCGTTCTATATCCGCTACTTTGCCGACATTCATCGAGCCGCCGAATCGGAAACTCCCCGAGATCGATTGGAAAGCGAACTGCTCTAAGGTAACGTCCTCGATATAAGCGATATGAGCAAAGGAGACCTCCTGGCCGCGCATCACTCCCAACGAGGCGGGATTGAAAAAAGGCGCGCCGACATCGCCTGAAACCGCGGTGAACGCTTCCCCCATTCCGGACGCCCTGGCGCCCGCGCCTATCAGCATGAATTCGAAAGAACTCTGGCCGACCGCGCCAAACAGATTGGCAGCCAGCAACAGTATAATGATACCGGCGCCTGAAAGATACTTTCCCATATTTTAAAACCCCAGGTTCATAGTCAAAAGATGTCCGGCGGAAGTACCGTAACGTCCCAGGAGAAAAGCGTACTCAAAGCCGAAATTGACTTTGCCGAACTCCTGGTACAGCGACAATCCGAAAGTCGGAACACCTCGATCAAGCCCCATTCTCAAACCCGCGAATCGAACGTCCTCTTCCACGTCGATGAAAACATCCTCCTCGTACTCGTCCGGCACCCTGCGAATTACCTTTTTTGTAAACCAATATTCAGCTCCGGTCCGGAACAAAGCGCCGCCTTTATCGCCGGTTTCAATATCGACGGCGGGGATCAATCTACCCGAAAAGAATTTCCCCGCGGCGCCGAGTTTAATTATTACCGGAAACTGTTCATCGTATGAGCCACCCTCGCTCCAGTAATTACTCGACTCCCAGCGGTAGTTCGATCCGAGATTCTGAACTGTCGCTCCGACGCTTACGTTTTTATGCGGTTTGGCCAGAATACCAGCATCAACCCCGATGGTGAAAGTCTCGATAATATCGAGTTTCTCCTGAATATACCGTAAATTACTTCCTATGGAAATAACCGGATGAATAATCTTCGAAAAAGACAGGGTAAAAGCATTATGACTGTCGGCTATCTCGCCGAATATTTGCCGGGAGTTTCCGCGGCCTGTAATGTCGGACACGCCGGCGTTTATCCAGCTGGCGGCCATAGTGGCCTCATTCCTGATGGGAAACGAAATAGCGACGTAACCGAAATGCCTGTCTAACGAGAGGCTTTTATAACTCGATGTAAAATCGATCCTGGAGCCATGGGCAAGCCCGGCGGGGTTATAATAAATCGCGTCGGGACCCTCGGCAATCGCGGTAAAAGCGCCGCCCATGCCGAGAGGTCGAGCGCCGATGCCGTCCCTTAAAAACGCTCCCGCATATCCGGCGGATCCGCCCGCCCGAACGATCGGCACAATCGCGAAAACGAGAACCGTTATGAATATAAGTTTTCTCATTTTATCACCACAATCTTTCCCCAGAGATCATCGCCGGTATCAAGCTCTACTCTGTAAAAATAAACTCCGTTAGCGACCAGGTCATTGTCATCGTCGGTGCCGTCCCAGACAAGATCATCCGATTCGACCCCGCCGATCCTCGTTATCCCCGAGACGACCGTTTTAACAAGTTCCAGGTTTAAATCGTAAATAGTCACAGTCGCCCGGGTATTCGTCGACGGTTTAAAATGAATGGTAGTACCTCTGCGGGGCGAATGGAATGGAGAGAATGGCGTCGGGTAGGCGTAGTGATCATCGGGGTCAAGCTGTGAACGGTATACCTCCCATCCGCCTGTATCGACGCTTTTCACAACACCCTCAGAACCTCCGGCCCAGACCGTTCCATCGACAACGTTAACAGCGTAAAATGGAGCGTCGTGCTGATAATAAGTTTGATTTTGGGAATCGATAAAATCGGAAAGAATCGTCCATGAGGAATAATCGCCCGATGATCGGAAAAGCCCGTCACCAGTAGCGACATAAACGGTATCTCCGGCGAAAGAGAAATCCCATGCCTCCACTGTATTCGATAAACCGCCGATAGGCGCTTCATGCCAGCTTAAGCCGTTATCCTGAGACCAGGCTACCCTCATATATCCTGAAAACGCCGGCCGGCAGGCCGCCCAGACAGTTTTAACCGAATCGGTCTTATTTATACCGAGGGCGACTACGAAATCCCCCGGTAACCTTAAGGAATCGTCGACCGTGGTATCGGCATGTGTGAAATGCTGGATGGAATCCGGATAGGTATTGTAGACGCCTGGCGTTCTATCGTTATCGATAATGGTCCATCCCGCCGGTGGAACGTCGCCGAGCCTGCCCCAGACTCCCTCGAAATCTTCGGTGAGTAATGTCACGCTATCAGCGACGATCAAAACGCTGTCGATCGTCCAGCCGCCCGCTTCCAACATTACGTTTTTCTCATATTTAAAGGCAATCAAAACCGACGGTTGCCCGGCGGCGAAGGCCGAAATATCTATAATCCGCTGATCGAAGGTATCGGGATTGCCGAGCGTACTATCGGCGAACAGGGCTACCGTATCGGGCCAGATAGCTCCGCCGTCATACGATAGCATCACCAACGCTAAATCGGCGAAACCCGGGGTCATATCCTCGTAGTACTGTTTAAATGAAAGGGTACAAGCCGTAGCGCCGGTGAAATCGATCCCGGATGATATTAACCAATCGCGATTCCCTTCAAGGGCAGATCCCCCCGAGACCCTGGCGGCGGAATTACTGTCGCTCAAGGGATACCTGTGCCAGGCATAAATATCCCAGGAGTTGAAAATGAACCTATTGATACCGGCCGCGCTTCCCGCCCAGACCGAAAACATATCGGGAAAATCAGCGGTATCGACCTGAACGGAAAACATCCTGTTATTTAAACTATTGAAGATATTTCCGTGATAATCGACCGAATCGGAGTTGATATCATTAAGCTGGGATGGGAACAGATTCTCCCAGGTTTGCCCCATATCGGTAGATCGAATAAGCCCGCCATAGAAGCAGGCCGATAATATGATCGAATCGTAAACCGCCAGATCGTAGGAGAGCATCCCCGGCCAGTTGACCTGCTTGGGGCCGAATGAATTCCAAGTCATACCGCCGTCGGAACTGAAAGAGATACTATCGCCGAACGGTATATTATCGCCGGAAATCTCCTCGGTATGGGAATTGGCCACCCAGACTCCGCGGTTATTGGCGGTAAGGGCGGAGACTTCATCGCCGGGCAGGCCGCCGTCCCGGCCGTACGTTGTCCACGTTTGCCCCTCGTCGGTTGTGACCGTCGCTCCCGATCCCGTTCCGAGCCAAACGGAAGAGCCGGAGTTGGAGATATCGATAACCGAATTCGATGACAATCCCGATCTTCCTCCCTCCAGCGTAATGGATATAGAAGCGATAGCCACCGCGGGGATTACCAGAAATATCGCGTATGTTAGTTTTTTCATCTATCCTCTCTAATAAACCGTTACAATTACAAATGGATTATTCGATTGATTTTCGTTCGAGTCGATCGCGTAAAACGTGAATCGGTAATCACCGAGCTGATTGGAAACATCGGCAACGATCCCAATCGTATAAATGCCGTCATTCGCTTGCTGGTCTTCATACGTTTCGCCGTCGTCAGCCATATAGAAATGACTGCCGCTTGACGTGCTGTCCGGTCGGATACTCATGATATAAACAGAATCGATATCGGAAAGACCGTCGGGATCATAAGCCCGGACTGTAATATACGATGGTTCCTGAATTCCACGCTGAATGGAATCCGGGGCCATCGGACTAAATAAAACGGGACCGTCGCCATTTATAGTCATTATAGCATAGGCATATATACCGGACAAATTTCCAGATTTGTCGACCGCTCGAATCTGTAATCCGTAATATCCGAGTTGATATCCCTCTAAAGGCGGAGCGATCGTTACCGAAAATCGTCCGTCGCCCGAGACCGAATCACCATTGACTCCCTCATCATTTAACGAAAAGTGGTTATATCCGCTTAGATCATCGAGATATCCGAACAACATCCAAACCGAATCGATATCCGCCGCTCCCTGCGGGTCGGAAGCCAACACCGAGAAATGTAATGTATCGCCGATACTTATGTTTGTGGGAAATACGGCATCCGATAGACTTGGAGTCTCCGAAACGGTTCCGTTGCCGCCGCCGCATGCCAGAATCAATAGAACCGAAATCGAAAGAAGAGATTGCTTAATCATTGGACCGCCTATTTAATCGTCAAATTCATCTTCAGCGAAGTAAAATAGGCGTCTCCCGGCTGTTGGTAAAGCAAAAAAATCGCCAAAATCGTCATTTGCTTACAGATTCCGGGCGCAAAACCGCCCCGAATCGCAATCCCCCCGTCGAAACCCTTAGTCGATCCCTATTTAAGATACCGAGAATTCCCAGAAATATTCCCGCCCCCGGCAAGATTAAGTTCGCCCTCTTAGGATCAAGCCGAATCAGCTTTTTTCGCGCGCCGAGATCGATCCCCTCGAATCCCGACGCTATCGATCTTATCTGTTCTACGCTTAACTCGGCGCCATGGATCGCCTCCGGATCATATTTTTTCAAACCCTTATCAAGAGCCGCCAATGAAGTAATAGTCCCGCCGGTGGCGATTAGATTGTCTATATCCCCCGGATCAAAACCGCCAACCTGATCCACGATTAATTCCGCCGCTTTCGTTCTATATCCTTCAAGGGTATCTTCCGATTCCGATTCATACAGTCTCGCCGCTCCGACAGAAACGCAGACGGCATGCGAAAACTCACCGTCGATACCGACCGAGATTTCGCTGGACCCCCCTCCCACATCGATAATCGTTATTTTATTTCCGGCTTCCGGCCTCCCGAACAATGCTCCCGTGAAAGTCAAAAAGGCTTCTTTCTCGCCAGATATAACGGCTATATTTAACCCGGTTTGTTTCTTGATCAGCTTTAGAAAATCGTTCGAGTTCGATGCCGCCCGAAGGGCTTCAGTTCCTATAAGCAATACGTCATCGTATCGATCCCGGCGTAAAAAAGTCTGAATCGCGTTCGACGCTCTATCCATCGCTTCCGATGACAGACAACCCGATCCGGCCAGCCCCTCTCCCAATCTCGCGGTTTCCTTAAGATCGAATATAATATCGATATCAGATCCCGATACCTCGGCCAGAAGAGCCAATATCGAGTTAGTCCCGATATCGATTACCAGACGCCGAGCGGAACTCATCTTTACTATCCTTTCGATATAACTTAATAAAGAGTAGAGTTAAAATCGAAAATTGTCAATCGAACTCGATGAGTTTTTAAGTAATAAAAGGCCCGCGGGAAAAAATACCCGCGGGCCGTATAATTCAAATTGAACTAATTGCTAATCGCAATGACCGGGACCGATAAGGCCGTTATTGTAATCATCGAGTTTATCATGCCAACGCAAAATCATCTTCTGAACGTTTTTAGATAGACTGTTCCAGTCGATCCAATCGTAATCGGCCAGAAAATCGTCGGCGTTATCGATAGTATTACCTACGGCCGAACCAGCGGCTCCGTTGGAGATATTGAGCCTGGCGCCGAGCAGCTGAGCGTATAGCTTAGTGATACCGTTATCGGCATCACCATAAACATTCTGGCTCAGGATATCGACAGCGGTTTGAGCGTCGGTAACCTCGATGCTATGGCTTCCGCCCGCGGTACCCAGCCATATAGGCAGATGGACGGTAACCATATCGGGTTGCGGTCCGAAACCGGCATGGGTTTTCCAGTAACCGATTGTGAGCGTACAACCATCCTGAGGAATCATATATATACCGGCATCCCAGGTCAGATCGGATTCCCCGCCTTCGAGAGTGGTGCACCAGGCAAGCCCGGTAACCGGGTCGGCATCGCTGTCTACCGCGTCATCGCCGCCCTGGTCCCGCAGTGTGAAATCATAGCCCTCCGGCGCGACAAACTGAATCAGATAATCGCCGGGAGCCAGATCGGTAAACAGATAAAATCCATCGGCATCGGTAAGCATACTCGCGAGCACATTACCCGCGCAATCCAACAGATATACGGTAACGTCGGGAACACCCAACTCGCCCTGGTCCTGTATGCCGTTGACATTATCGTCGAACCATACAAAATCGCCTATCTCGGCCAACAAGGCGGGTTCCATCTCGAAAGCGAACAGGGCCTGCTTTTCGTAATTGGAATCGACTGTCCAGCCGGTATAAAGCATATCCGTCGCGCCCCGGTTTAAATCGGGACTAAACTGCCAGATATACGAATCGGCATCGTCGACAACCTGCTCGCAAATAAGGTCTCCGTTGAGAGTGTAGCAGATTTCCAGGTAGGGATGATTCATCGCTCCCTCTCTGCTCGTAAATACCGAAAACGGGAAATTATCGGTACCCTGGTCAAGCAGCAAACCGTAAGCATCATAACTGCCGCTCAACCAGTTCGCGACCAGCCCGCTAACATCCGCCGAACGCCAACCCGTACCATCGGCCAAGAATGAGCCTTCGACAGCCGGATCGAAACTTCCGCCGAAATTATTCCAGGTAACAACCATCTCTTCCCAGGGAGTTGTTATCCGGTGAATATAGGCGGCGCGGCCGCTGGCGATTTCCACGTAAACATTAAATGTCGCCGATTCAAAAACAGCGCCGGCCGGAATAGCGAAAGAACCCGCGCTTATCGGCTCGGCTGTTTCCGGAACCACAGGATTCGGCGCGTCGGAACAGGCAAGTCCCAGCAAGGCGACGACAACTAAGATAGCGATCCCTCTTAACCACATCATAACTTCTACCTCCGTTAAAGTTTTTACAAACGATTAGTTTCCAGAGCGGTAACCCTTAACTTATCTATTAAAAAAGAAGATTATTCCTTAGAACCGTTTAATAATATTGTCTTCCTGATAAATGTCAACAAGTATCTGATCGAAAAACATATTTTTGTATCATATTTCTTCTTAATATGTTGTAATCCTTTGCACATTCCATTAGAGATAGTTTCGTATACTTTTTATATTTCGCCATAAAATTCGAATCCCTAACTTATTATGCTTTAATATAGTATAATAGTGATAGCGATAATTGCCAATTTACACTTTGTCAATCCATACAAGCGCCTGGTTAACGATTCACGCGGATCATGACAAGGTATATCCTCATTATTTTAACATGACGGCTTTTGCCAAATCCGCGACTGAACCATCAGCCGCTCCCGCAATTTAAATACCGCTTGAAATAACGTTTCCGGAAAAATCGGCGCCCTCCCGGTCGATTCGAATCACTCCGCCTTTATTTTTTTTTACAAGATATTTTTTAACAATCCGCCCGCGGATATCATAGATACGGATATCCAACTCTGTGTTAACAGCGATCGTTACTTTATAAAACTCAATTGTTATATTTAAAGTAAAAAAGAAATGAAATTCCGCTACCTGCCGGTAAGGATAACATTCAAAGTTCCGGCGTCAATATTACCCCCGCTTATAATCACCCCGATCCTGCCAGAAGCCTTGATCTTGCCGCCCAGCAGGGCGGCTACGCCCAACGCTCCTGACGGTTCCACTACCAGTTTCATGCGAAAGAAAAGAAAACGTACCGCCTCTTTTATCTCCTCCTCGGATACGGTGATCATGTCATCGACATATTTCATCACCAGGGGAAAGGTGATTTTCCCGAGGCTCGGAGTCCTGGTACCGTCGGCGATTGTGGGCGGATTGGAAACTGTATGCAGTTTTCCTGTTTGAAACGACAGGGTGGCGTCATTGGCCAGTTCCGGTTCGACCCCGACAACCTTACAATAACGGTGCATTCCTTTCGAGGCGACGGCCGATCCGCTTAATAATCCTCCACCCCCGCATGGCGCCAGCAGGTAATCGAGCGTTTTTAATTCGTCGAATATTTCCATGGCAACGGTGCCCTGGCCGGCCACAATTTGCTCATGATCGAAGGGGGGAATCAGCGAATAACCATGCTCTTCGCGAAGTTGTTCGGCTATTTCCTCCCTGGTTGACTTTTCGGGATCAAAGAAGATTATATTCGCTCCGTATCTTCGTGTAGCCTCACGTTTGATATAGGGAGCGTCTTTCGGCATTACGATATGGGTTTGGATGTGAAGTAATTTTCCCACGAGGGCTACCGCCTGGGCATGATTTCCAGAAGAATAAGTTAACACCCCTCTAAATTGCTGTTCTGTTGTCAGCCTGCAGATAGCGTTGAAGGCTCCTCGGAATTTAAACGCGCCGGTACGCTGGAAATTTTCACATTTGAGAAAAACCCGCGCCCCGGCGATCGAATCGAGGGTTCTGGAGGTCATGATGGGCGTAATATTGATCTGGCCGCTTAACCTCTCTTTGGCGTCTTTGATTTTATCAAGCATTTTACCCCCGGCCAACGGATTGCCGTTGCCTTAAAAGAAAGTATACATGAAAACCGCGGTATTTTCAATCATTGAATAAAGATTCAACGGATTTTATCAAACCGGAGAGGCAGGGATTCGAACCCTGGAACGAGTTTCCCCGTTAACTGCTTAGCAGGCAGCTGTGGGTATCATGGAAGCTTATGATACACATTACGTTACGGAAGCCCGAAAGCAGGGTATGTCGATTTTATGTCCAAGTTTAGTCCAGATAATCCTGATATATCCGGTTTCAGCCGTCGTATTGCAGTTGTGGGGTGACCTGCCCCCGGTTATTGTACCACTTTTTAAGTTAGTCCTACAGCCATTCTAGTCAAGTCCTTTGTTAATTGCGTAAGCTTCCCTGTCAAGTAGACAATTCAAAAGTAGAGGTTTCGGCGGTTTGACGTTCCCGGAAGACCGTCGGCGGCAAATCACCGAGGGCGTCATGT
>SDBU01002433.1_pt1 | contig 24711 bp, 22 predicted proteins | sample 2277071 | NCBI WGS metagenome assembly SDBU01 (sample SAMN10397929, study PRJNA504765) | marine sediment metagenome | isolation source: marine sediment core GS08_GC12, 126 cmbsf | place: Arctic Ocean: Gakkel Ridge, Loki's castle | collected 2008
CCCTGCCTCCGTGTCTTCCCTGGCTGTAGCTCCTTCTGATTACTATAAAGATGGCCGTAAGGTCGCCAGAGCTCTTAAAAGCAAAGAGATTAAGGATATTCAGAAAACTTTTGTAAAAGCGGCTGAAAGGGTGATGGAAGCAGGACTTGACGGGATAGAAATCCACGGGGCACATGGATATTTAATTAACCAGTTTATGTCTCCGGTAGTCAATAAAAGAGATGATGATTATGGAGGAGATATTAATAACCGTGCAAGGTTTTCACTAGAAATCATTGAAAAGATAAAAAGTATTGTTGGAAATAAAGATTTCATTATTGGTTACCGCATGGGTGGTAATGAACCCACACTTAAAAATGGCATAAAAATAGCAAAAATACTGGAAAATGCTGGAATCGACCTTCTTCATGTATCTTCTGGAATTGAAGGTGATAGATTGCCTGAACCACCAGAGGGATTTGAGTATAATTGGATTGTCTACTGTGGGACTGAGATTAAAAAGAATGTCTGTATCCCGGTAATAGCAGTTAATGAGATACGTACTCCCGGGCAGGCCAGGCATCTTATTAAAAATAATATGGCAGATTTTGCAGCAGTTGGCAAAGGACTCTTATGTGATCCGGATTGGACCAAAAAAGCAAAGGGAACCAATGAAGTAAAGGAATGCCTGGAATGCAAGGAATGTGATTGGTTTAGTGAACCGGAAAAATGTCCAAGATATAGGAAACTATTAAAATCAATTCAAAGATAATATTATATTATACGTGGAGGTTAAAATTACTGGTAAAGAGAGGGTAAAAAAAGCACTTGAGCACCAGGAAGCTGACAGGGTGCCCTTATTAGAGATTGCAATTGGGAATAAACTTGCCTCTAAAATACTTGGAAGAGATGTTAATGTATTTTTTAGCGGTGATGCAATAAAAAACCTGATAAAGATGACCGCAAAAAATGATCCATCCCTTAAAAAGAAATTTGCCACTGATAGCGCAATAGCCCAGGTCCAATTCTCCAGCAAGATCGGAATAGATACAGTACCAATAATGCCCGGTGCATTTATACTGAACTCGGGGAATCCCTTTGGCCATTCAGGAGCAAATGACAATCAGGCAGTTGAAATAATGGAAGTCTCTACCAACCGGTGGAAGATAATAGATGAATTTGGTTTCTGGTCAGTGGTAGAATACAAACCTTCTTCGGATACGGCAATAATTGCTGATCATATAATTGCCAGAGAAGGGATCACCGCTTTGAAAAGGATGATTAAAACCTGGAAGAATAAGGATTACTCAAAATTACAATCCCACTGGCAAGTAGCTGTTGATACCCTTTATACCGTAGCTGAACAACAAGAATATGAGGATCTGTACATCATGGGTTATGCCGATATTCTTCCGCCTATTCTTGAACCATGGTGTGACAGGTTTTTCGAATGGTTAATAACAGAACCCAGGCTGATGTATGAATATCTTGAATTGGAGGCTGAAGGGTGGTATTCAGTACTGAAGGCAGAGCTTGAAACCGGAGTTATTGATGGAGTCTTTGGAAGCATGGACTGGTGTTATAAAGGGGGCTGCCTGGTCTCTCCAAAACACTTTAAGGAATTTTTTGCTCCGGGCCTGAAGAAGATCGTAGACCTGGTACATGAAAATGGACTTAAATATATTAAACATTGTGATGGTAATGTATTGGACATTTTAGATATTATGATAGATTATTGCGGAATTGATGCTTATCATCCAATCGAGCCCACGGCTGGGATGGATATAGCTTATCTTAAGAAGAAATATGGTGACAGGCTCATTCTTTGTGGAAATATAGATTGTGGGGAAATGGTAAATTGGACTCCGGAAAAGATTAAAAGTGAAGTGAAAAGGATCATAAAGATCGCTTCTCCTGGCGGGGGACATCTTCTATCGACAAGTAATGCCATGCACAGCGGTATACCAGTAGAAAATGTACGTGCTTATGTAGAGGCTGCTCATGAGTATGGCAGTTATCCTATAGATATTGATTAAATTTTTTTATTATTTAAATAGTGCAATTATTATAGTAAAAAATTAATAATTTCCTGATTTTATTGTGGTAAAATAATATGAAAATATACATTTTGGTAAAGTGATGCCGGGTTTGTCTACGGGGACGCTTTTGGTAAAAAGACTGTATATAATAGCCAGGCAAAAAAGGAAACTGATTATAAGTCTCAAGGGTCCCTGATCGATAAGATAACTGAGGAAGTGCTTAAAAAGCTTAATAATGGATAAATAGTTTTTAAGAATATTTTCAAGGAGGGTCATTATGAAAAAATTAAAGGTAGGTTTTGTTGCAGGATTTATGGAGGGTTTTTCTGATGAGAGATTAAAGCTTTTTTCTACCTACGAACAAGGACTGGAAAAATTATCTAAAGGATTAAATTTTGAGCTATTAAGCTATAAGGAAATTGTAACCACTGTAGAACAAGCCTGCAATGTAAGAGACGACCTGGATAAGAATGAAGTTGATTTTGTACTACTCTTTCACCCGTCTTATATCCTCGGTACCCTGGTATATGAGATATTAAAAGCCAGAGCTCCTATAGGACTATGGGCCATTGAAGAGCTCCGGGACACAGGCCCCATGCCGCTGGCAGCCATGGTAAGCCTCCAGCAAAACTGCAGTATGGCAGTCCATAATTTTTTAGGGGAACCCAAGAAATTTAAATGGTTTTTTGGAGACATTAACGGAAAATATTTTAAGGAACGTTTCGAGATCACTATGAAGTCTCTTGGAGCGGTAAAGAACCTTAAAAATACCAGGGTGGCCCAAATAGGTAAACTCGCAGATGGCCATATCAACCATATGGTAAATGAAAGAGAGATCTTTGCTAAATTGAAGGTAGATGTTTTTAGGGACTATGAGATAGAAGACATCATTAAACTCAGCAAAGAAGTATCCGAGAGTGAAGTCAAAAAGGATATGAAATTCCTCAAATCCAGCTGCACCATCAGCAGGGTCGCAGAGGAAAAAGTAGAAACTTCGGTAAGGATGTACCTTGCAGTGAAAAATCTATGCCAGAAGGAAAACTATGATTCTGTAGCTTTTTCCTGTTGGCCCAAACTCATGCCCAATATGGAGATGGTCGGTTGTCTGGTAAACTCAAGGCTCAATAGTGCAGGAATAGTTGCTGGTTGCGAGGCAGATGTACTTTCTACGGTATCAATGCTGGTACTCAGGTATATTACACAGGATATAGTCGCCTTAATGGATCTTTCCAGATTTGATGATACTGATGATTCCCTTATGCTCTGGCATTGTGGGTCTGCTCCAATCGAGATGGCAAATGATAGAGGTGTGATCCTTGAAAAACACTATTTTGCAGATTATGCAGAAAGTGTTAAGAATTGCGGTCCCATAACAGATATAATATTTAAGGAAGGGGACGTAACTGTATTCAGGTTGGTCAAGGAATCAGGACATTTCTATTATTTTACCGGTAGATTCTTCGATGAAGACAAACCTTCATTCCATGGAAGCCGCGGCTGGGTAAATGATCTAAAATTATATAATGAACCAATAAAATCCATGGATCTGGCAAATACTCTGCTAGTTAATGGACTTCCACATCATTTTCCCATGGTGATGGGACATATTGGTAAATACCTTGAGGAATTTGCATACTGGCTTGACCTAAAAAAAATAATAAGAAAGGATTATCAGGATTACTTATACATCTGATAAGGTTTAAAAAATTTACATGCTTTAGATAATAAGATATCTGATCCTGACTTTTTCTTTAAAATAGCTTGAACGGTCATAATATTCATTGTCTTAAAAAACGAAAGGTGTTTCTTATGAATTCCAGGGAAAAGTTTAATGCAGTAATGAGCTTTGATGATAATTTTCCTAATTTGAAAGCGGAATTTGGGTATTGGGCCGGTACCATCAAAACCTGGTTTGACCAGGGTCTTCCCAGATTACATAGCATACCCGATAATGTCTTAGATGGTGAGTTAGTAAGAGGGGCTGTGTCGCTATATCCTGAGAATGAGGAGTTGGTAGACAGGAATGTGCTACCGTATTTTAAACTTGACTCATACCTGGCAAAGTTTCCTTTTGATATCAGTCCACGGCTTGGATCAACAATCATAAAAGATGATGAAAGAGAAAAGATATATAAAGATAAATATGGACTTACCAATAAAGTTTCTAAGGAATGCGCAGGTATCCCCATGGTCCTGGATTATCCTATAAAAAATTCAAAAGATTTTAATGATTATAAAGAATATTATGATGATAATTTTCAAACCAGGCTTCCGGATAATTGGGATGACCTGGTTGAATATTTAAAATATAGGGAATTTCCGATCAGGCTGGGTGGCAATCCCTTCGGATTTTCTTTTCTGGCAAGACACCTGATGGGGGAAGTCGGTTATATGACCAGTTTATTTGATGACCCTGGATTGATAAGGGATATTAATAGGTTCTACCTGGATTATGTAAAGGATTATTGGTCCCTTATCCTTAAAGACATTGAAATCGATTGTATATTCATATTGGAAGATATGGCTTACCGTTCAGGCTCTTTTATATCCAGAGAGATGTTCAGGGAATTTTTATCGCCATATTATATAGAATTTATTGATTTTCTTAAACAGTATAATATAAAAAATATAATAGTCGATTGTGATGGACTTATAGATGAGCTTATTCCCTTATGGATTGAAGTAGGCGTAAATGGGATATTTCCTATTGAAGCCGTAAATGATCTGGTAGAGATCCGCCAACAGTATCCAGGGCTTAAACTTTTAGGAGGGTTTGATAAGAAGGCACTCTTTGCGGACTCTTCCAGAGAGGCAATAGATGAGGAAATAGCCAGAGTGGTCTCAGTTACTGTAAAGGGAGGATATATACCCCATATCGATCATGCTGTGTCTGCAGATGTAACCTGGGATAATTTTAAGTATTACCGTTTTAAGCTTAATGATATATTGGATAAGTGAAATTATTAATCATTGAATAAATAGATTTAAATAGATGATTGAATTAAAATAAAAAATATTTATGGGATCTCAAGCTAATACCAGAGAATAGACCAGGAGGAAAATTAAAAAAAATGAGTAAAAAGAATTATCTTATTTTTGATTATGGAGCCAGCAATGGAAGAGCAGCGGTTGCAAGTTTTAATGGTTCCAGATTTGAAATGGAAGTCACGCACAGATTTGAAAACCGTCCGGTATTTGCAGGAGGAACCCTTTATTGGGATATTCTTAGACTCTTTTCCGAACTAAAAATCGGTATACAGGCTTCTGTAAAAAAATATAAAGACATAATATCAATAGGAGTAGATGCCTGGGGAGCTGATTTTTGCCTTCTGGACAATAAAGGAAAATTGATCTCTAATCCACTCAATTATCGTGATGAACAGAGTGGAAAAGATAGTATAAGCTTATTTGAGATTATCTCCCAGAAAGAACTCTGGGATTTGACAGGAGCATGGTGTATCCCACTTTTCGATGTTTTTCAATTATACTCACTCAAAATAAACGGTTCTACAGCTATAAAAAATGCAAGGACATATCAGTCTATTACCGATATTTTTAACTATTTTCTTACTGGAAAAACGGTTAATGAGTTTACCCGTTTTACTACCAGCGTGCTATATAACCAGAAAGCGGGGAAAATAGAAGATAGTATTTTTAAAAGGCTGGACCTTCCAAGGGAAATTTTTCCAAAAATGGTTTTTCCCGGAGAAAAGATAGGTAATATTTCCAGTGAAGTCGCAAGAGAGTTGGAAATAAAGCCATTACCAGTAGTAGCTCCTTCGACTCATGATACTTCGTCAGCTGTAGCTGGAATACCGGTAATAGATAATAAGAAAAATTGGGCATTTATGAGTTTAGGCACCTGGGCTTGCATGGGATTGGAAAATTATGAAGTACTTATTAGTGATGAGATCTTTGATTCTGTATTTTCCAATGAAGCAGGAGTTGAGGATACTAATCTATTTGTTAAAAATATAAATGGGCTCTGGGTAATTCAGCAATGCAGGGGAAGATGGTTAAAAGACAGGGAAATATCCTGGGATGGAATAGTAAAACTTTCAAAAAAAGCAGGAGCCTTTGCTTCACTTATAAATATTGAAGAACCCCAGTTTATAAAGCCTCAAACAGATATGCCGCAAGTAATCAGGGAATATTGCAAAAAAACAGGTCAAAAAGAACCTGGAAGCATCGGTGAAGTTGCCAGGTGTGTTTATGAAAGCCTGACCTTTAAATTTAAATTCTACTTAAGTCTCCTGGAAAAATTTACCGGACAGAAGCTGGAACTGCTCCACCTTGTAGGAGGAGGTACCCAGAATAGATTATTGTGTCAGTGGATATCTGATGCAACAGGATTGGAGGTTATCGCAGGTCCAACAGAGACGACTTCTGTGGGAAATTTGTTGATGCAGTTAAAGGCTGACGGTGAAATAAAAAATATTGAAGAAGGAAGAAAGATAAGTCTGGCTTCTTCAGAAGTCATTAAATATGAACCCCATGATACTGAAATATGGAATGAAGAATATCAGAGATATCTTAAAATAATAAATAGTTTGTAATAAAAATATATAAATATTTCTAAAATTTACATTGGAGGGTAAGTGGCAAAAATAAATTCAAAGACATTGATCGGTGCATCATGGAAGATGAATAAAAATGTTGGCGAGAGTATTGCTTATGCTAAAAAATTAAATGAGTTTGTCTTAAACGGAATAAATGAGCAGCAAGATGTTGAAATATTTTTTTTACCTACTTTTTTACCACTTTTTTCTCTTAAAAACATAATAACTTCTCCAAAACTCAAATATGGGTCCCAGAATAGCGGATGGCAGGCTGAAGGATCATTTACCGGTGAAGTAAGTCCCGCTCATCTAAAAGATTCAGGATGCACCTATATTGAATTGGGACATGCAGAAAGAAGAAGTATATTTATGGAAGACGATGAGATGATAAACAGAAAATTAAAAGCAGTCCTTGAAAATGACTTAAAGCCGATTTTATGCATAGGTGAAAAAGAAAAAAGTAAAGACATGAAAGATGTCTTTAAGTGTTTGGCCAGACAGGTACAAACAGGGCTAAAAGATGTGCGTTTAGACGATCTGGATAAAGTAATAATAGCTTATGAGCCAGTATGGGCAATAGGTGCTAAATATTCAGCTCCTGTTAAACATATAGAAGATAGCCTTGCCTTTATAAGGGAACTACTAAGAAGAGAATATGGAAATAGCATATCTCAAAAACAGTTTATTATATATGGCGGAAGTGTGACCCCTCAGAGTACTCCTGATATATTAAGCCTTGAGAATGTGAATGGGATATTTATAGGTAGAGCCTCGCTCAATCTGGAATATTTTATTGAAATGATAAAAATAGCTATTGATATTGTCAGCGACTGAACAAATCAAATACTTCTTTTAAAATCATATATGGGCATATAAGCCAGGTCTATTAGGATCTGACATTTTACAATGTGGTTAATCCAGATGAAATATATATTATATTGCAAACTTGCAAATTATTGCATATAATAATATTTAATTTAATACTTAAGACTATTTGTTTTTGGAGGCTAAAAGATGAAAATTGCGATAGGTTGCGACGAAATAGCAATTGAACTAAAAAAATACCTGATCGATATCATTGAAGAAAAAAAGATAGAGTATAAAGATTTTGGAGTTAATGCTGCTGAACCCGTAGATTACCCCGATATAGCTGCTTCAGTTACAAGAGAAGTACAAAACGGGAACTATGACCGGGGAATATTAGTATGTGGTACCGGAATAGGCATGGCTCTTGCTGCAAATAAGTTTAAAGGCATCAGAGCAGCATGCTGTCATGATATTTATTCAACACAAAGATCGATCTTATCAAATGATTGTCAGATAATAACCATGGGATCACTGATAGTTGGAAAAAGCCTGGCACAGGAATTATTAAAAATTTGGCTGGATATTGAGCGTACAGGTGGAACGGTTAAGAAAGTAAAAAAAATAGAAGCTCTGGAGAAATAGCAAAAACTTTATATGAAATTAAATATATGATTAATTGATCGGAGAGAAGTTTTTAAGTTATGGCTTATGATACAAAATTAATGGTAAAGGTCTCAAACCTTTATTATAAAGAAAATTTAAAACAGGAAAGCATCGCAAGAAGACTAAAGGTCTCGAAATATCAGGTAAACAGGATCTTAAAGAAGGCATTAAACTCTGGAATGGTTCAGATCAATATTATTGACCCTGCAAAAAATATCTCAGACCTGGAAGAAAAACTTGAAAAGAAGTTTAAATTAAAGAGAGCGATCGTAGTTGAAAATTTTGGATTATCTGATACTGAGCTAAAGGCAAAGATAGGGCAGGCCGCTTCAAGATATCTTCTTGATATAATAAAGGAAGGAGATATTATAGGGGTCTCCTGGGGTACGACCATAAATGAAGTAATCAATTATTTGCCTACCAAGATAAACCGTTCTGTCGAGGTGGTACAGATCACCGGAGGCAGCCATGAGCTCTCAATCGACTTGAACTGCCATGATATTACAAGGAGATTTGCGTCCAAATTCGGTGTAAACCCTCATCTTCTTTATGCGCCATCTATAGTAGATACAAAAAAAATGCATGATATGCTGCTAGAAGAAACATCTATTAAAAAAACTTTTGATCATTTTTCTAAATTGACTATTGCCATGGTGGGAATCGGTGCAATGTATCCCAGAGTGATCTCAACACTTGTTAAAACTGGTCATATTAGCGGAAGTGATCTGGAATACTTAAAGGCCAGCGGTGCTGTAGGGGACGTATACTCGCATTTTTTTAATATAGATGGAAAGACCTGTGATAGTAAGTTATCAGAGAGGATCATTGCTATGCCTGTAAAAGAACTTCTTCGGGTCCCTTATTCGATCGGGATCGCAGGAGGAGAATTAAAAGCTGAAGCCATCCTTGGAGCTATCAGGGGAAAATATATAAATATATTAATAACAGATAGTCATGCGGGAGAGAAGATCATGAAGATTTCCTGATCTTCATCTGATAAAAAAATATTCTTTATCGCTTCTTCTTTAAGTTCTTGACATGTTTAATAATAACAGACTGCAAGGCTCAAGTTAAAGTTCCTGGATAGACTCCCAATCAAACTGCAAATAACAGGATGATGATTATCTGCAATCAGATTAGTAAAAAATGCAGATGCAATAATTTGCATATCAACACCATATTGCAATTTAATTATATTATAGTATTATATAATTTGTATATTTTAAAATTCTTAGAGGAGTCATATGCCTAAACTGACAAAAGAAAGCAAAATAAAAATGTTAAAGGACCTTATAACCATAAGAAGGTTTGAGGAACGTACTATTCAGATGTATGCAGCAGGCGAGTTTGGAGGATACCTGCATCCATATATAGGTATGGAAGCTGTTGCTACAGGGGCCTGTGCAGCTATCGAAGAAAAAGATTATTTAGTCTCCACCCACAGGGGTCACGGCCACTGTATTGCCAAGGGTGCGGACCTTAATAAGATGATGGCTGAGCTATTGGGAAAGGTCACTGGATATTGTAAAGGCAGGGGAGGTTCCATGCATATTGCAGACACGGAACTGAAAATGCTGGGGGCCAATGGTATTGTGGGAGGCGGAATACCCATTTCAATTGGTGCAGGATTTAGTGCAAAGATGAAAGGAGAGGGTGAAGTAGTCCTTTGTTTTTTTGGAGATGGCGCCTCAAATAATGGAGTATTTCATGAAGCACTAAATATGACCGCAATATTTAAACTTCCCGTGGTCTATATCTGTGAAAACAATCTATATGCTATATCCATGTGCTCTCTTGATTCAGTAGCCTGTGAGGATATTGGGAAAAGAGCATGTGCCTATGGTATACCTGGACATATTATTGAAGGAAGCGATCCAGTCGAAGTATATAATACAGTAAAAAAAGCAGTAAAACATGCACGGGATGGTAAGGGACCTTCACTGATCGAAGCAAAGACGTACCGGTTCTATGGCCACCATCCTAATGATCCTGCAGAATATAGGGCCAAGGAAGAAGCGGAGTATTACAGGAAAGAAAAAGACCCGCTGATCAATTTCAAGAAAACGATGATAAAAGAAAAAATAATCACAAAAAAAGAAATTGAAAAGATGGAAAAAAACATAGTAGAAGAAGTTGAAAATGCGGTAGATTTTGCTCATAAGAGTCCGGAACCAGACCTGAAAGTATTTTTAGAAGAAGTAAAACAAATATAATAAAAAACTATTTAATCCTGAAGTATTTAGAGAGAGGAAACTATGAGAGAGTTAGAATATAGAGAAGCCATAAAGGAAGCTATAATAGAGGAGATGGACAGGGATAAAAGTGTATTTTTAATTGGTGAGGATATTGGGGTCTATGGCGGTGCTTTTAGAGCTTATAAAGGGCTCCTGGATAAATATGGCCCCGAAAGGGTAGTAAATACCCCCATATCTGAGATTGGCATAGTCGGTGCAGCTGTAGGAGCGGCCCTTACTGGACAGAGACCCGTGGCAGAAATGATGTTTATTGACTTTACTACTCTGGCCATGGACCAGATTGTAAATCAGGCGGCAAAGATAAGATATATGACAGGTGACAGCTTAAATGTACCAATGGTACTCCGAACCCAGGGAGGCGCAGGCAAGGGTGTAGCTGCACAGCATTCACAGAGCCTGGAAGCCTGGTTCTACCATATTCCTGGCTTAAAAGTAGTTATGCCTGCTACATCTTATGATGTAAAGGGACTTCTAAAGACCGCCATAAGGGATAATAATCCGGTTATCTTCATTGAGCATAAGATGATATATCTACTCAAGGGAGAAGTTCCGGAAGAAGAATATACTATACCTTTTGGAGAAGCAGATATAAAAAAAGAGGGTAGCGATATTACAATAGTAGCTTATTCTAATATGCTTTTTAAAGCACTGGAAGCTGCCCGGGATCTGGAAAAAGAAGGTATTAGCTGCGAAGTCATAGATCCCCGGACCCTGGTACCTATGGATTTTAATACTATTGTGGAATCAGTTAAAAAGACAAATAACCTGGTAGTGGTTACAGAGGCCTGCAGGAGGGGTTCTATTGCCTCCGATATTGTAGCCAAGGTGACCGAAAAAGCTTTTGACTGGCTTGATGCACCTGCAAAAATAGTAGCGGGCTTAAATACTCCCATACCATATAATTCTACCCTGGAACAGGCATCTATTCCGCATAAAAAAGATATTGTAGCTACGGTTAAGGATACTTTAGAGACCAGTGGCTAATAAATTTTAATATATAAAAAATAACAAATATTTAAGAAAGGGTAAATAATGTCAGAATATAAAAAATCAGCTATGCAGAGACTGTCGGAGACTTCTGATGTCATGGAGCTCTGGTGGGATTCTTCCCCCCTGGTATTCGGTAAATGGAGGGATTCAGTACTGGAAAAGGCAAAACCAGAAGACAGAGAAAAACTGGAAGCCCAGCTAAAAGTACTATTTGATACAGACAATCCTGGAGACTGCCTTTTTGACGGTGTTACCACTAATCCAAAGCTTACCAATACAGCACTCGGCCTGATGTCTGAGGAAATGAACCCGATCATAGACGAGATAATTAAAGGAAATAAAGCCAAGAGTAATTACCTCCTTGCCTGGAAGACCTATAAGGAAATGACGAGAGAGGGAGCAGCACTTTATATGCCGTTATTTGAGAGATCAAACTATAAAAAGGGTTATGTATCAGCCCAGGTTGATCCCCGCATGGTAACCGATATTAAAAAGATGCTTCATCAGGCCCTGGAGCTTAAGGAGCTTAGCCCGAATATTATGGTAAAATGTCCTGGTTCCTATGAAGGTATTTACCTTACAGAGATACTTACTTCTCTTGGTATACCTACAAATGAGACCCTGGTATTTCATATCCCCCAGGTAGTAGCTGTGGCTGAAGCAGTAAAGAAGGGTCTTGAGACCGGGAAACGCAATCTGGTGGACTATTCCCAGTGGAGATCAGTTATTACCATTATGATCGGCCGGTTCGAAGGAATGCCCGAATTTACCGAAAGCGCGGCTTCTGTAGGAATCGAGCTTACTGAAGAGCTTAAAAGGTGGTCAGGGATTGCCATAGCCAAAAAAGCCCATAAGATATTAAATGATCCATCGAATGGGTACAATTCAAAACTTCTTCTGTGCTCTGCCAGGCCCGGACCTGGTGAAGGCAATGTCTATCATATAGAGAAAGTAGCCGGAGGCAATATGGTATATACCTTAAATCCCGAGATCATAGAAGACTTCATGTCTATTTGTGAAGATAAAGATATATATGCCCAGATGGATGATCCTGTGCCGGAAGTGATCATGTCAAAACTTCTAAAGATACCTTACTTTGTGCAGGGCTATGAAGTAAAAGGAATGGAAAGAAAAGATTTCATAGATCATCCTTCATTTGTGCTGACAAGGGAACAGTTTTCCGGAAGCATGGCCGAAATAGAGGAATACATAGTAAAGAGGAAAACTCTTAAATAGCCAATGTTTATATTAATGTAAGCAAAATAATCATATAACCAGGAATAATTATAGTAATTAAAATGGAGAACTTTTGCTCCTTCTAATATAAATCTGGTCGACCATGGCTCTTTCAGGTAATTCCAGCAGATATAGTACTGTGTCTGCTATATCCTCAGGCTGAATAAGTACTGAAGAATCCAGGTCAGGACGGGCCTCCCGGATAAGGTCAGTGTCTACACCTCCCGGAAGGATGACGGAGACCCTTATGCCATGCTCTGCCACTTCTGCAGCAAGAGCTTTGGTCAAACCCATTACCCCGTGCTTTGTAGCACCATATGCAGTCTGTCCGGGATAACCTTTAATTCCTACCACGCTTGAAAGGTTTATTATATATCCTTTTTCAGCAGGGATCATTATTTTAAGAGCTTGCTGACAGCATGAATAGACTGCCCGCAGATTAACATCGATCAACATATCAAAATCTTCCATAGATAGATCGACCATATTTCCTGATTTTATGGCTCCTGCATTGTTGATCAGTATATCCAGCTGGCCAAAATCCTTCTTTATTTTTTTAAAGAGATCCTCAATGTCTTCATTTTTGGACAGATCGGTAGGGTGTGTTTTAGCGAAACCACCAGAGCCAATGATCTCATCTTGCAGAGTGTTCAATAGATCTTCAGATCTTGCAGCCAGTATGACCCTTATGCCTTTTGCAGCAAGTGATTTACTTATACTTCTACCTATTCCTTTGCTCGCACCGGTAATTAATGCAATTTTGTCTTTTAATTTAGTTTTGATTTTGACCCCCTAAGTCTTATAGAAGAAATAATTATTTCAAAATACCAGAATCAGTTAAAATTATATATTTTTTATTGGCCTTTTTAAATGTATTTTATATTTTATCTACATTTTTTATAAAATTAGAAATATATGATATTGACTTTTTACTTATAGATTTCTAAAATAAATGAATAAAGTTGCAAACATGAATAATATTTATAAGAAGAAATTATGGATCCAAAAATGAAAGAGCTTATCGAGAAGATCACCAGAGAAGTGGTAAATAGTTTATCTAATGAAAGCCTCATGGAAGGGTCATTCACTTCCAGTACAAGGGAACTGAAGATAAATAAAAAACTGGCCTCGATGATCGACCATACAATATTAAAACCCGAAGCTGAAAGTGATGAAATAAGACAGTTATGTCGCGAAGCTATAGAATACGGATTTGCGTCAGTTTGTATAAACTCATCAAATGTTATTTTGGCTTTTGAATGCCTTAAGGGATCTTCTGTGCCGGTATGTGCATGTGTCGGTTTTCCCTTAGGAGCTGCCACCACAAAGACAAAATCATTTGAAGCCAGGGAAGCAGTTGAAAATGGTGCAAGAGAAATAGATATGGTAATAAATGTTGGCGCCTTGAAGTCCGGAGATTATGGAAGAGTAAAAAACGATATCGAAGAAGTTGTTATCGCTTCAAAACCCAATGCAATAGTAAAAGTGATAATTGAAGCTTGTCTCCTTACAGATGATGAAAAAGAGAAAGCATGCGAACTGGCAAAGGAAGCCAAAGCTGATTTTGTAAAGACGTCTACAGGATTTAATAAAAGTGGAGCCACAGCTGAAGATATAAGATTGATGAGGAGAGTTGTAGGGCCTGAAATGGGGATAAAAGCAGCTGGTGGAATAAGGGATTACCAGACTGCGATGAAGCTTTTAAAAGCGGGAGCATGCAGCCTGGGAATGAGTGACTCTTGCAGGATAGGAGCCAGCAGTTCTATTTCCATAGTATCTGATGGTAAATAAATTTAATAGTCATTAAATTTTGGTGAGGGTCAAATATGGTAAAAATGATGAGAGCAGTAAGATTATTTGCTCCTGGTGACCTCAGGTGTGTCGAGACTGATAGACCTGTGATCAAAAAAGATGATGATATCATCATCAAAATCAAAGCCTGCGGTGTCTGTGGGTCAGATATCATCCGTGTAATGGAAAAAGGCGCATATTATCATCCAATAACCATTGGACATGAATTTTCCGGCATAGTCGATCAAGTCTCTGATAAAGTAAATCGCGTCAAACCTGGAGACAGAGTTACAGTTATGCCCCTGATCCCTTGTGGAAAATGTAAATACTGCAGGATCGGTGAATATGTAGTTTGTGATGATTATGCCTACTATGGGTCCAGAATGGATGGCGCCATGGCTGAATATATCAAAGTTTCTGAAGGCAATGTTCTGCCCTTGCCGATCAATGTAGATTTTGAAGAGGGAGCTACTACTGACCCAGCATCAGTTGCACTTCATGCAATAAGGAAAATAGATCTTGAACCGGGCCAGAATATTGTAGTATTTGGAATGGGTGCAATTGGACTGATTGCTATCCAGTGGCTCAAAGAAATGGGTGCCGGTACAGTAATTGCAGTTGATATTCAGGATGAAAAACTGGAACTGGCAAAAAAACTAGGTGCAGACATCATCATCAATGGTAAAAAAGATGAAGTGGTCCCTTTCCTGGAGTCAATAATAGGTAAAGATAATATAGATGCTGCAATTGAACTTGCCGGAAATAAGCTTACCCAGGTACAGGCTATTGATGCAGTAAGAAAAATGGGGACTATAGTGTATTGTGGTATTTCTTATTCTGATCTGACTTTGCCTAATTCCTCACTTACAAAAATACTGAGAGGAGAACTCATTATCAAGGGATCCTGGAATTCATCTATCGCTCCTTTACCCATAAGTGAGTGGAGTGCTTCGCTAGATTTTATGAACAGGGGAAAACTGAAGATAAATCCAATAATATCACAACGCTACCGGCTGGAAGAATGCCAGGAGTGTTTTGATATGATGTATAAGAAAAAGGAAGTATTTAATAAGGTTCTTTTCAAACCAGAGGATTGAATCTTAAGTTTAGGGTTAGGGTGATCACAGATGGATAAAAAATACATAATGGCCATTGACCAGGGAACTACCGGGACCAGGGTTATTCTATTTGATCATTCCGGAGATGTGTGTTCAAGCGCATACAGGGAAATAAAGCAGATATTTGCCAATCCTGGCTGGGTTGAACATGATCCACTTCAATATCTGGATACAATACAAGAATGTGCAAAAGAAGCAATTGAAAAAACTAAAGCTCATCCTGCAGAAATAGCGGCCATCGGCATAACTAATCAAAGGGAGACTACTATATTGTGGGATAAGGATACCGGTAAACCAGTAAATAATGCTATTTGCTGGCAATGCAGAAGATCAGCGGCAATATGCGATGATCTTAAGGCAAAAGGGCATGAAGAGAAAGTAAGGGAAAAAACAGGGCTGGTAATAGACGCTTATTTTAGTGCCACAAAAATTAAATGGATAATAGATAATGTCCCGGGAGTAAATGAAAAGATCAAAGCTGGAAAGATCCTTATGGGAAATGTAGACAGCTGGATAATATGGAATCTCAGCGGTAAAAGAAGTCATGTTACCGACGCTTCTAATGCTTCCAGGACCATGTTATTCAATATAAATAGTTTAAAATGGGATGAAGAACTTCTGGATATATTGGATATTGATCCTGGAATTCTGCCGGAAGTTCTACCTTCAAGTGGAATAATGGCAACCACTGACAGTGAAATATTTGGAATAGAGATACCCATAGCCGGAGATGCAGGGGACCAACATGCAGCTCTTTTTGGACAGGGATGTTTTGAGTCAGGAATGGCTAAAAACACTTATGGTACCGCACTTGCCCTCATGATGAATATCGGTGATAAGCCCTTGAAGTCAAATCATGGCTTAACTACTGATCTTGCCTGGATGATCGATGGTAAAGTACAGTATGCATTGGAAGGAGTAATATTTGTTGGAGGTGCTACGATACAATGGCTGAGGGATGGATTGAAAATAATAAAAGAAGCTTCACAATCCGACCGTATGGCGAAAAATGTTCCTGACACAGGTAATGTATATCTGGTTCCAGCTTTTACGGGATTGTGTGCACCTTATTGGGATATGTATGCAAGAGGCCTTATTATCGGTATTACCAGGGGGACCACACAGGAACATATTGCCAGAGCTGCATTGGAATCCATTGCTTATCAGACCAGGGATGTGATCGATGCCATGACACAAGATTCCGGCCAGGAGATAAAATCATTGAGGGTTGACGGCGGAGCAACAGCCAGTGAATTCTTGATGCAATTCCAATCTGATATTCTGGGTATCCCGGTTGAAAAGCCGGTGGTCACAGAGATGGCAGCACTTGGTGCAGCATATCTGGCAGGACTAGGTGTAGGTTTTTGGAAAAATAGAGATGAATTAAAGAAACACTGGAAAATTGAAAAGATATATGAACCCGGTATGGATGATGGCAGGAAGGAAGAATTGTATTCCAACTGGAAAAGAGCGGTAAAACGTTCCCTGAAATGGGCAAAAGACTGATAAAAAAATCAGAGGGAGGGTCAAGTGGCAAGGTATGGGATGATTTACAGGATAAGACCGGAATCTATTGATGAGTATGAAAAGGCTCATGCAGAGATGTGGCCTGAGATGGAGGAACTCATAAAAAAAGCAGGATTTAAAAATTATACTATTTTTGCCAGAAAGGATGGAACACTTTTTGCTTTCTGGGAGCACGATGATCTTGAAGAAGGTTTTAAGGTGATGAACGGCTCTGACATACGTCCGAGATGGGAAAAATATATGGACCAGTTTTTTGTGAAGGAAGATAATTCTATCCTGGGACCGGAATATGAGGAACTCAGGGAAGTCTGGCATCTTGATTGATATAATCAATAATTTTTAAACGGGGGCAAAAAATGGGAGAAAACATTAATAAAAGTTATGAGATAGCTAAAGAAAAATATGCCAGCTATGGAGTAGATACAGATAAAGTAATTAATAAATTAAAAAAAGTTCCTTTTGCGGTGCATGGCTGGCAGGCAGATGATTTTGGAGGTTTTGAAAAACCGGAGGCGGAGCTTGCAGGTGGGGGATTATTATCTACAGGTAACTTTCCTGGAGCAGCAAGGGACTTAAATGAATACCGCCAGGATATAGAAAAAGTTTTTTCACTTATCCCTGGTAAAAAAAGATTTAATTTCCATACCATAAATGGAGATTTCGGCGGTAAGTTCTATGACAGGGATGAGATCATGCCAGAGCATTTTAAGAGCTGGGTAGAATGGGCCATAAAAAATGATGTAGGACTGGATATAAACTCTACTTTTATTTCACACAAGTTGGCTGAAGATGGTTATACACTTTCCCATACAGATAAGAAAATAAGGGATTTTTGGATAGAACATGGGAAAAGGACCAGGGAGATCGGTAATTATATTGGATGTGAACTTAATAATACCTGTGTTCATAATGTCTGGATCCCGGATGGTTCAAAAGACATACCTGTAAGTAAATTCAAGCACCGTAAAATACTGGAAGAAGCACTGGATGAGATGTTTGAGACGCAATATCCGGAAAAGAACTTGCTGGACGCTATGGAAAGCAAACTATTTGGAGTAGCCCTGGAATCCTATACTGTCGGCTCTCATGAGTTTTACCTGTCCTATTGTATAAAGAACAATAAATTGATCACATTTGATACCGGACACTTTCATGCTGAGGAATATGTATCAGATAAAATATCTGCAGTGATAAACTTTTTACCCGGAATTGTCTTTCACTTAAGCCGTGGAGTAAGGTGGGACAGTGATCATATAACCCTGTTTAGTGATGAGATGGTCTCCATAATGCAAGAGATCGTAAGGTCGGGAGTGCTGGATAAAACATATATTGGAACAGAATTCTTCGATGCAAGCGTAAATAGGATCGGAGCTTATGCTACAGGTCTGCGTGCTGCACAGAAAGCACTTCTTTTTGCTCTCCTGGAACCACAGGAAGTACTTTTAGAATATGAAGATAATAAGCAGTTTTTTGCAAGGTTGGGCATGCTGGAAAACTTGAAAGCCATGCCCTATGGGGATGTTTGGAACCACTACTGCCAAATGGAAGAAGTACCATCTGATGATAAATGGATAGATGAAGTATTTAAATATGAAAAAAATGTTATTTTAAAAAGAAAATAAAAGGAAAGGTCATCAAAATGGAACTACAAAATTTTGAAAAAAGGAATCTTGAAATAAGGGAAAAGTTTAAAAAACTCCTCAATGATAAAGGTCCTTTTCAAAACAAATTAAAGCTTTCCTGGAGTAACTGGGGATTTGGTTTGGAACCGGTAGAAGTTTCCATGGAAAGATTGGCCAAACATGGAATAAAGTATATAGAACTTTCCGGAAATCAATATAGTAGTGACCTGGGTTATAATAGTAAAAAAATAAACAAGCTACTTTCCCGGTTTGGTATGAAAGTATCCGGGATCTGCGGTTTATTTTCGACAGAAAACGAACTTGCCCACACCAGCCCATATATCAGACAGAGAGCTATAGAATATATTAAGAGGACAGCTGCTTTCGGAAGTGAAGTTGGAGCTGAATATTTCCTGATAGTACCTGGTGCTGTTGGAAGACCGGTAAAGTATGATGACTTTGAGCTCGACAGGGTAATTGAATTATTAAAACAGTTGGGAGATGTTTTGTTGGAAAATAATATAAAAGGAGCCATAGAACCCATAAGGGCCGATGAAGTAGCTTTTATACACACTTTCAAAGAAGCTGTTGACCTGATCGATGCTGTAGACCATAAAGGTATCCAGCATATAAACGGTGACGTATATCACATGCTGCACGGGGAGTCTCATATCGGACAAACACTTCTTGATTATGGGGAATATGTTGTAAATGTCCATCTTGCAGATACCGACCGTAAAGCATTGGGTTCCGCTATGTTTGATCTGGATATTTTTATGATGGCTTTGTATTTGATCGGATATAATGACAGGGATGTTTTTTGTTCTGCTGAACCGCTGGGTCCCGGAGCTGACCCCTATCAGGCGATGAATGGGATAAGCGACCCTGAGATACTAGACGATCTTGTAAAAGAAACCGCAGATTATTTCTATTGGAGAGAAGAAGAGATCATGAAAGTGGGTGGCTAAGATGAGATTTGATGATGATTACAAATTTTACGTTCCCATTAAATTTTACAGCGGATATGGCCGGTTTTCGCAGCTGGGTAAGCTATCTGAAGGAGTAGGAAAAAAGTTCTTATTGGTAACTGGAAAAAGTGCCATGAAAAAAATGGGCTATACTGATAAGGCGATTAAAATGTTAAAAGAAAATGGTAAAAGCATAGTACTATTTGATCAGATTGATCCAAATCCTACTACAGATATGGTGGCAGATGGAACAGCTCTGGCGATTAAGGAAAATTGTGATGCAGTGATCGGAATGGGCGGCGGAAGCCCAATGGATGCTGCCAAAGCCATTGCCGTGGCTGCAGGAAATGGTGGAGACATATGGGATTACCGTCAAGAAAAGGATACTTCAAAAACGCTACCTATTATAGCGATACCTACAACCTCCGGTTCGGGAACAGATGGGGACCGTTATTTTGTTGTAACAAATAAAGATATAAATTCCAAGAAGGGGTTTGCTACTGAATATACTTATCCACATATTAGCATAATAGATCCGGAGCTTACCATGAGCTTACCCGACCAGGTGACCAAAGATACTGCTATGGATGCCCTTGCCCATTCATTTGAAGCCCTTGTCTCTTGTGGGGGCATAAATGCTATGAGCAATTTAATATCGCTAAATGCTATATGGCTGATATTTGAAAATCTCCCACGGGCAGCAAAGAATGGAAAGGACATTCAGGCAAGAAGCGCTCTTATGATTGCAGCGACCATGGGCGGAATAGCCATCAATCATGGAGGAGTGGGTTCACCTCATGGTATATCAATGGCCCTGGGAGGCATGTATGATATTACCCATGGACAGGGTGTAGGCATAATCCTCCCTTATGCTATTGAAAAAGCTATGGGTGAAATAAAGGATATTTTGGGATTTGCTGCAAGGTTTCTGGGGCTAAGTTCTTCGATGGATGATGAAGAAAACTCTAAGATACTTGTGAACAAACTTCATCAGTTTGCCGATGATCTGGGATTTCCCAGGAGACTTTCAGAAATAGGGATAAGTAAAGAAAATATTGATGATATTTTAAATAAATGCAATGGTGATGCGGACCTGGATAATGACCCTGGTTCTTATACACAGAAAGAAACCAGGGAATTCCTGGAAAAAATTATCTAAGGAAACAGGAGAGTGTATTGAAAGCTTTAATATATCACGGGAAAAATGATATCCGTCTGGAAGAGGTAAAAACACCAAGACCTGATGATGACCAGGCATTACTGAAAGTAAAGGCAGCAGCTATCTGCGGTACGGACCTGAGGATTAAAAAATCCGGCCACAGGGATATTCCTGATGGAACTGACCGGATACTCGGCCATGAGCTTGCAGGTGAGATCACTGAAGTAGGAGACAAGGTAAAGGACTTAAAATCCGGGATGAGAGTAGCAATTGCTCCGGTTATCGGTTGCGGAAAATGCAGTGTATGTCTTTCCGGTGATGCCAATATGTGTGAAAACTGCAGGATACTGGGCCTGGGGATAGATGGAGCTTTTGCAGAATACATGATCATCCCCAGGGAACATATAGATAATGGAAATGTTATGATCATTCCCCCTTCTATTTCATTTGAGGCCGGTGCCCTGCTTGAACCTTTAGCAACAGTATTTACCGGAGCTGAAGCATGCAATATAAGGCCATCCAATAAAGTAATGATAGTAGGGGCAGGACCAATAGGTATAATGCATGTTCTGATGGCAAAAGTCTTTGGAGCCAGCATAGTCATTGTAAGCGAGATCGTGGAAGAAAGAGCAAAACAGGCAATAGATCATGGTGCCGACCAGGTCCTTAATCCCAATAAGAGCGGTTTTAGGGAAAAGCTGGTGGAGATTACTGGTGGGAAGGGACCGGATAATATAATCATTGCTGCGCCTTCTCCACAGGCACAGATGGATAGTCTTGAAATTGTATCTGTCAATGGATATATTAATTTTTTTGGTACCATACCGCCTGAGAAACAACCAATAAGTCTTAATACAAATCTTATCCATTATAAAAGAATAAATGTAGTAGGAAATACCGGCACAAGTGTAAAGAATTATTTCCGGACGGCCGAATTACTTAAATCCGGCAAATTGGATATCTCAGGATTAATAAGTAAGACATTCCCATTGGAGAAAGCCGAAGAAGCATTTGACCTGGCAGAATCAAAAGAGGTGTTGAAGGTACTTTTCACTTTTTAACGAGTGCTATATTACTATAAATATTGTTTACCGGTATGGGACAGATAAGGATGTATTATCGAAGATACTTTATCTGTGAGAATATAATATTTTGCTTTATTATAATTATAAAATTAAAATATAATTTTAAAAATAGAAAGGATAGACATGAAAGATGCAATCGGATTAATCGAAACCAGAGGACTTGTAGGTTCCATTGAAGCTGCAGACACAATGGTAAAAGCTGCAAATGTAAGCTTAATCGGCAGGGAAAAAATCGGCGGAGGCCTGGTAACCGTAATAGTTGAAGGAGATGTAGGAGCAGTAAAGGCTGCAGTGGATGCGGGAGCTTCGGCAGCCAAGAAAGTAGGAGAACTTATCTCAGTACATGTAATACCCCGTCCACATGCTGACCTGGCCAAAATATTGCCTGATAGTGCTTTAAAAGAATGAAAGACTATGATATTGATCTAATAACTAAGGTCTGCAATCTAAGGTATAGGGAAGAGAAAAGCCAGAAAGAAATATCAGAACTTTTAAAGATCTCGCAGGCCAAGGTTTCGAGGTTGATGAAGAAGGCATTTGAGCTTGGGATCTTAAAAATAAGCATAATCGATAATAAGAGCGAGCTATCCGGCATAGAAAGCCAGCTGGAAAAGAAATTTGGTCTGAGGAGGGCAATTGTAGCCCGAAGTGATAATTATTCAGATAAAGAACTCAAATTGATCCTTGGACAGAAAGCTGCCAATTATTTGGAAAATATCATCAAAGATGATGATGTGATAGGTATCTCCCATGGGTCCACAGTTAGAGAAGTGATATCTGCACTACCAATAAGATTTCCCCAGAAAGTAGAGGTAGTACAAATACTGGGAGGTTCATATCAGCTATTATTTGGAAATGATGGAACGGACCTGACCAAGGATTTTTCCCAAAAATTTAATGTAAACCCCCACATCCTGCTGGCTCCACTATTTGTAGATAATAAGAAGATAAGGGATACTATACTGGAAGACAGTAATATAAAAGTAACCCTGAAGATGTTTAAAAAGATAAATATTGCTATTGTAGGGATAGGAACATTTTATCCCATACTTTCCTCAAGCATTTTTAAGCTTGGGAACTTAAACCGGAAGGAGATAAAAGAACTAAGAACAAAAAAAGTAGTAGGAGATGTTTTTGGTCACTTTATAGACAGTGCTGGAGATTTTTGCAAGACGTCTGTAGGGGATAGGGTGATCTCTATTACGGGCCCTGATATTTTTAAAATAGAATACAGGATAGGCATAGCTGGTGGAGAAAATAAATTTAAGGCCATAATGGGAGCTTTAAGGAAAAAAATAGTCAATATAATTGTCACCGATGACAGGGTAGCAAAATTAATCTTAAAAAATTCTTGATGATAAATGTGAATTATAATTAATAAAAGGAGGCGGATTTGGTTGATAATAGAATATACTTTATTGATGTGACCAATCGGGACGGGGTCCAGACTTCAAGGATATGCTTGTCCAAGTTACAAAAGACCATAATAAATATCAAATTGAATGAAATGGGTGTATATCAGAGTGAGATGGGTTTTCCGGTGACCAAGCATGAGACTAATTATATAAATGCAAACCTGGACCTGGCCGACAAAGGGGTGCTGCACCCTATGATACTGGAAGGCTGGATCAGGGCTATCCCAGAGGATGTTGATAAAGCTGTAGAGCTTACCAGGATCGAACATCTGAATCTATCTATTTCCACCTCGGAACAGATGATCTATGGTAAGTTCCAGGGTAAGTTCTCTAAAGATGATGTGACCAGAGTGATGTGTGAGGCTGTTGACAGGGCCAAGCAAAAAGGAATAAAGACTGTGGGAGTGAATGCCGAAGATGCATCCAGGACAGATATGGATTATCTGATACAATTTGCCCAGGCAGCCAAAGAACATGGTGCTGACAGATTCAGATATTGCGACACCCTCGGTTTTGACAATCCTTTCACCATATATGACCGGGTCAAGGCAGTTGCCTCGGAAGTCAAGATCCCTATTGAGCTTCATTGCCATAATGACCTGGGTATGGCTGTGGCAAATTCACTGGGGGGAGCGATCGGAGCTATACATAGCGGAGTGGATGCATATATCAATACAACTATAAACGGAGTAGGGGAAAGGGCCGGAAATGCGGACCTGACCTCAGTGATCCTGGCAGTCAAACATTCCAGTATATTTTCTGAGCAGGATATTCTTGATGAAAAGATAAACCTTTTAAAGACCTGGAAAATGGCTAATTATGTTTCCTATGCTTTTGATATCCCCATACCGATCAATCAGCCTGGAGTGGGAGCCAATGCTTTTGCCCATGAATCAGGAATCCATGCCGACGGCGCCCTGAAGGACCGTAAAAATTATGAATTATATGATTTTGAGGAACTGGGGCTGGGAGAACCTGAAGTGATCGAGACAGGTAGAAGCATTACTGTTGGTGAATATAGCGGTATAAAAGGATTTAGAAATGTGTATGAAAAATTACAGGTAGAATTCCATAATGACGAGGAAGCTAATGAAGTGTTGGAACTGGTACGCTATGCGAATGTCCATAACCAGAAGCCGATCGTGGATGATGAGCTGATATTTATAGCCGAATATCCGGATATAGCCAAGAAACTATTCAAGATGGATCCATAAGGGCAATATTATGGCATGTATTAGACCGTATTACTGTTTTTGGTTTGGAAAGTTACTAAATGCGAAATAAGTTTCTTTTTGCATATAATTTGTGAAGCCATTCTTATAAAACAGGTATTATAATCATCTAAAACCAGGAGGGTCAATAAATGAATTCAAGACAAAGAGTGCGTGCTGCTATTTCATTTAAAGAACCTGATAGAATCCCTATTGATAATAATGGAAATGTTAGCGGCATGCATGAAGTAGCTTACAATAATCTTCTAAAATATCTGGGTCTTAGT